>ERZ772926.1314-NODE-1314-length-12141-cov-2.961774_pt1 | contig 12141 bp, 10 predicted proteins | sample MGYA00511136_ERZ772926 | MGnify/ENA primary metagenome ERZ772926 (study PRJEB29015, sample SAMEA2737917) | human oral metagenome | biome: human oral; feature: human-associated habitat; material: dental | place: China | collected 2153 ... | reverse complement strand
CGTTTCAGGACGGACTGCTTGCTCCTCCCGTGTATACTCGCCCTGCCGAGTATAACGGCTGGCAGGTGCCGCCTGTATTACTTTCGGGCAATGAGGCTAAAATACGTGATTGGGAGTACGAGCAGGCTCTGTTGCGTACCAAACGACTGCGTCCCGACTTACTTAATTGAAAATTACGTATGGGGGTCATTTTTTACATCAAGAGACGCTATTGATTGATAAACAGTTGAGCATTTATACAATTCAACGATTAAGGTCTTCGACCTTAAAAACATATATACCTCATTTCCCGTATTATCACAGAATATATCCGCTAATATAATGCAATTACTCGTCGTTTCGGGGGGATATATCGGTAGTATTGTTGTGAGATACTCTAAATAGTTTTGGAGTAAATACACAAAAAAGGCTGCCGGTTCACACAGACAGCCTTTCTTGCTATTATGCTGAAAGAAAGTAAATAAATATAATAAACCCTATATGGTTTAATTCCAAATCTCTGCGTCCGATGGGACGTGAATACGGGTAGAAAGCGGGGCAACACGTGTTATATTTAATAAGTGTTTATAGGTAAAATTTTCTGAAATGGAGTTGTTGCCCCAACTTCCGCACCCGAGAGTGTTCGTAACAGGCAGACCGTTCTGTATAGAGCCTCCGGCAGTAGTAGCACACGGTGCATTTACTATCAGACGCGATACGGATAGGTCGATACCCGCTTTTATTATATTAGCTTGGTTGTTCGAATGAATACCGGCAGTGTGTCCGTTACCTTCGAGGAAAAGATTGGTCTTGGCGATATTGATTGCTTCTTCGAAATAATCGTAAGGGAAACAAGCCATCACAGGACACATCTTCTCTTTGCAGATAATATCTTCTCTGCCTATGCCGTTGGCTTCGACGACTATCACTCTGGCATTTTCGGGAACGTCTACACCGGCTTTGTCGGCAATAAACTTGACGCTCTGCCCTACAATATCGCGAGCCAGCATACCGTCTTCGAATATGGCATTGACGATTTTTTCACGTTCGTCGCCTTTGACAAAATAGGCTCCATTACGCTCGAAAGCTTCGAAAACTTCTTTCTTATCGCTGCGGGGATAAATGAAACTTTGTTCGCCGGAGCAGATAATCCCGTTGTCGAACGAACGTCCCGTTATGATTTTACCCGCCGCTAAATCGTAATCGATGAATCGGTCGAGTATTACCTGTACATTGCCTGCACCTACCCCGAACGAAGGTTTGCCCGAAGAGTACGCCGATTTTACCATAGGCATACCGCCTGTTGCCACCGTTACGTCGCACATAGCCATAAGTGCCTGTGTCTTAGTGATAGAAGGCTCTCGTACCACCTGTACCATTCCTTCGGGTACTCCGAGAGGTTTGAGTACTTCGTTAATCATATCCACAGCAAGCGAAGAGCAGTATTTTGCCTTCGGGTGCGGAGCGATAATGATGGCATTTTGTGTCTTCAGAGCAAACATAATCTTCGACATAGGCGTTACTATCGGGTTGGTCATGGGCGTTATACCCGCCACTACACCGATAGGTTTGGCTATCTCTATTAGGTTTGTTTTGTTGTCGATGCTCAGTATACCGATAGACTTTTTGTCTTTCAGGTCGTACCATACACCTTTCGACTTGTTGCGGTTCTTGGCTACCTTGTCTTCGTACACGCCCATACCCGTCTCTTCTACAGCGAGTTTGGCCAAACGTTCGGCATTGTCGAATACGAGTTTTGCCGTAATCTTGCAGGCTTCGTCTACATCGGCTTGGTCGAATGTCTGGCAATAAGCTTGTTGTGCTCTGCGGGCAGCCACAATCATTTCTTTAATTTCATCGTGATCAGTTTTTTCCATTTATAGAAAGGAGGTTTAGATATTGTGTTGATTTATAGTGTGAATTATCTTAGAACAGTTTTTTGTATACATTGCGTATGTCTTCCTTAGTGAGTGAGGTGTAGTTGTTGGCGAGCAACCGCTGCTGTGTTGCAATGACATTCTCTGTAAAAAGGTCGATGTCTTCTTCGGTCATACCGTACTCTTTGAGAGGCTTCTTTTGCAACAAGTTAGACAACAATTTATCCAAATTGTCGTATACGTCGGCAATGGGCGACCGCAGTATGTCTGCAACTATACCTTCGAGTGTCTCTATCGTGCCCTTAGGCGCTTTTGTCCGATACAACTTGAATATCTCGGTAAAAAACTGATAGTTTGCCTCTCCGTGCGGTACGTGATAGTTGCCCCCCAAAGGGTACGACAGAGCGTGAACGGCACCAACACCTGCATTACCGAAGGCTATGCCCGCATAATTGCTTGCTACGAGCATATCTCCGAAGCGTTGGAAACGATATTCTTCGCCGTGTCGTGCTATTTTGTCGAATACATCTATGATAATCTCCATCGCTGCCTTGCTGTATAACTGTGTATACGGATTGGCTTTGGGCGAAACATACGACTCCATAGCGTGAATAAGAGCATCGATAGAACTTGCCGCATAGAATCGAAACGGCAGCCCTCTGAGCAGTTCGGGAATCAATACTGCATCGTCTGCAAAGAGAGTATCGTCGGCAAGCCCCATTTTAGTCTGCTTTGCCTTTATCTCGGCAATCGAAATGTTTGTTACTTCGCTGCCTGTGCCGCAAGTAGTGGGCAATATCACAAGTTCTTTGTCTTTGATAAGCGGTATACGACGCTCGAAAGCGTCCGTTACGTTATCGAGATTCTTTAGAACGAATAGTTTGGATATGTCTATTACTGTGCCGCCTCCTATGGCGATTATACGTCTGAAATCGACCTTCTTGATGTCTGCCAGGATAGAGTTCATCATCTCGTCCGACGGTTCGCCGAGTCCGTATTTCTCTTGCATTACAAAGTGGCACTTCAGTCCGAGAGACTTCATAAACGGCTCGTACAAAAACTCATTGGTGATGACCAAGTCTTTATCGCCGAGCTTGAACTCTTTGGCAAAGTCGGCAAAGTACTCGAACCTGTGCAACCTGCTTTTTAATTTTAATAACTGCATAACATTTAATATTATAATCCGTACTTTAATAAATTATCTCTCTTCATTGGGCGAATCTTTTGTTAAACTCTTCGGTAAGCTCTGCCCTGAAATCGGGATGTGCAATAGATATAAGACTCTTGGCTCTCTCTTTCAGTGTCTTGGCTTTCAAGTGAGCGATGCCGTATTCCGTTACCACATAGTCGACATCGTTGCGTGAGGTAGTAACAGCTGCACCATAAGCCAAAAACGGTACAATACGCGACACCGTACCTTTGGCAGCCGTCGAAGGCATAGCCATTATAGACTTGCCGCCCTGCGAGAGCATTGCCCCCCGTACATAATCGACCTGTCCGCCGGCACCGCTGAACTGCCTGCTGCCGATACACTCGGATACGACCTGTCCCATCAAATCGACCTCTATACACGAATTGATACTCACCATATCGGCATTTTGCATAATAACGTACGGATTGTTTACGTAATCCACAGGATACAATTCTACCGTATTATTATTGTTTACGAAGTCGTACAAGCGTTTGCTGCCCATCAGGAACGTGGCTATATGTTTGCGGGGATGTAAAGTCTTCTTACTTCCATTGATAACACCCTTTTCTACCAAATCTATTACTCCGTCGGTAAACATCTCCGTATGTATACCGAGGTCTTTCTTGTCGGTGAGGCTCATAAGTACCGCATCGGGAATGGCTCCTATACCGAGTTGCAGAGTAGAACCATTCTCTATCAGTTCGGCACAGTATCCTCCTATTGCCTTCTCTACACTTCCTATATGCGAGGGTAGTATTTTGGGTAGAGGATTAGCACACGATACAATGTAGTCTATTTGCGAAATGTGGATAAAGTTGTCTCCGCCGACACAAGGCATATTCTCGTTCATTTCGGCTATCACCACACGCGCTTCTTCGGCGGCGGGCTTTGTGTAGTCGCACGACACACCGAAACTGCAATTGCCCATAACATCGGGTGGTGTAATCTGTATGACGGCTACGTCTACCGGCAGCTGTTTTCTGCGAAACATATAAGGTATTTCGAAGAAGAAACAGGGCATAAAATCGGCTCGCCCCTGTTCTATCGCTTTGCGGGAATTGGCTCCCACAAAATTGGTTATATGCCTGAAATGTTTTTCGAACCCTTCGGATAAATATTCGCCATCGCCCAGACAAAGCATATGATATATATGTACATCTCTGAACCTCTCTTTGTTACGGATAAGAGCCTGCGGTATCTCCTGCGGTACGCCCGCAGCGTGCGAAAAGACCACACAATCACCGTTACCGATAGCTGCTACTGCTTCATCGGCAGTTACTATTTTTTCGCCAAAAGGTTTTTCTCTGTTTCTCATCTGTTCACTTTTATTTTCTCAGAATATTACGGGCAATATCTATCAGTTCGTCGCTCACGGTATTCCACAATATTATTCGGTCTATCTTGTCGCCAAGTTCTTGTCGTAGCGTGCTTTCGACAATCTCTTCCATTGTGTTTTGCATCGAAGGGCACGAACTGCACGCTCCCAACAACCGAACCTTTACGTTTTTGCCTTCGACCTCTACTACCTCTATATCGCCTCCGTGCGAGCGCAATATGGGGCGGACGGTCTCGGCAACAATATGATTTACCTTATCTCTGAGTATCATTTATTTATCTTTACTCTCGTCTAATTTGGCAATACGTTTTGCCATCTCTTTTTTTGCTTCGATATTCCCTTGACGCGCTATCATCACACGCTGTGCCTGCGGCGAACCCGCTCCGTGCATCGATTCTGTACGGTAACCCACTGCAGCAGTACCGAGAGTGATATTTTCTATCAACCTGAGTACACGCATACGGTTTTCGGTATCTTTGCCTGTGGCTCCTTTCAGATATTTGCGCACATAATGTCCGATACGTTCATCTCGCAAGTCCTGCTCAGCTGGCATTGTTACCATCAAACCTCCGGCTATATCCTCGGCAAGACGTGATATCTCGTACGGCAGACGTGTTACATTCTGTTTATTTACATTTGCCAACAGCAAGTCGACCATATAGTTACCTGCGGGCATACGGTGTCCGAGAGCAGAGCACGCTACTGCACAACACCATAAAGTCTCGTTTAGATGCACCATCTCTATCAATTTGTCTTTGATATGGCTTGCCTTCGGTACACCATTGTAGTCGGCTGCCAGTGCCGCCGCTCCTATGAGCACGTCTCCCACACCCGTTTTGCAAGCATACGACTGACGGTGATAGCCTGCAAACCGCTCTACGAGCATTCCTGCAAATTCATATTCACCGCACATAAACACACGTTCGTTGGGAACAAACACATCGTCGAATATAACCAACGCCTCGTGCCCGCCGTATTCGGTGTTGCCTACATCTATGTCGGCACCTTTCTCCATCTTACGAGTATCGCACGATTGACGACCATAAATCATAATCACCCCCTCGGCATCGCCGGGTACGGCAAACGATACGGCATAGTCTTTGTCTGCTTCTTTGAGAGCTATTGTAGGCATTATCAGATGTTCGTGTGAATTAACGGCTCCTGTCTGGTGAGCTTTTGCTCCCCGTACGACGATACCGTCGGGACGTACTTCGACAATACGCAGGTACAGGTCGGCATCTTCTTGCTGCGACGGCGAAAGCGAGCGGTCGCCTTTGGGGTCGGTCATTGCCCCGTCTACCACAAGGTCTTTTTCTTGAACATATTTCATATACTCGATAAAACGCTTGTGATATTCGGTGCCGTGTGCGGCATCGATCTCGAATGTGGTGGAGTAGATGGCATTGAAGGCATCCAACCCTACACACCGTTGAAAGCACGATGCCGTCTTTTGCCCCATCAGACGCTGCATTCTGATTTTTTTCACCAAATCGTCGGCACTCTGATGCAGATGCGTAAACCTGTTGATGGTTTTGCCCGTAAGATTCGAGGTAGCTGTCATCAACTCTTTGTACTCCTCTTGTTGTGCAAGCTCGTAGGTCAGAGCTACCGAATTCATCGATGGACGTATCACAGGATGGTCTACCGGATTATCAATTTTCTCGCCCATAAAATAGACGTTCAGCTTCATATTGCGAAGACTCGCAATGTACTCTTCTCGTGTCATCATAGATATAAATTTTTATATAATTTTTTATGCATTTATCTATTACACAACTGCGTACTACACCCGCACCAAACAAAATGCTATGTACGCCTCAGGCGTAAACGCACTCATTTTCGATATACAATTACTTTGTATATAAATATTGAAAAAACTTTTCCCGATTTGCTCAAAATTTCCCAAAGCAAATAGAGTTGTCGATTGGCAGGTCTTCTGACTTGTTCCGATTTTGCTTGTCTTCTCTTTTCCTATTAGGAAAAAATGACTTATGCTGTGCAAAATCTAAGTTACAGGAACTTACAGCTGGGGACTCAGTTCCGGATTTGCACCGGATTCCCTTTTCAATTCTACCCCAAGCCAATGAGGTATTTTTGAATCACCATTCGGGTGCAAAGGTAGTAATTAATTTTTGAATAACGGACAAAAAAATCGTGTTTTTTTTGAAAAAATTTCCCAATCCGTAGTAGTACATTGTCTGTCTACAACTTGGCAGTAAAAGAGATGTTTTTATGACATTACACGATGTTATTGATAATATGGCAAAAGGATGAATGATATATATGCATATGCATATACACACATACGATATTTCAAACGCTTCTACGCCGTTACAAAGCTACCCTGCAACAAATATTTTTACTATTTTTGCATCTACAACCACAAAAGCCATATCTATATGCACGTATATACCAAAGAAGAAGAAGACAAGATGGTACTCGAGGCGTTCGACGACCTGCAAAGAGCCTACGGGGCGTCGAACCACAAACATAAATTCGAAATCGTAGCAAAGGCATTCGAGTTTGCTGCCAAAGCCCACGAAGGCGTCAAACGTCGTACGGGCGAACCGTATATATTGCACCCTCTGGCAGTGGCAAAAATATGCGTCGAAGAGATGGGGCTCGGGTCGACCTCGATATGTGCCGCCCTGATGCACGACGTGGTTGAAGATACCGACTTCACGGTCGAAGACATTGCCAATATGTTCGGCGAGACAATAGCAAACATTGTCGACGGGCTTACGAAAATCTCGGGCGACATCTTCCACGAATCCGTTTCGAAGCAGGCAGAAAACTTCCAAAAGCTTATCCTTACCATCCCCTCCGATGTGCGGGTAATAATGATAAAGCTTGCCGACCGCCTCCACAATATGCGTACTCTCGACTCTATGCCGCCACTGAAACAACAGAAAATAACGGGCGAAACGATATTTATCTACGTGCCACTCGCCGAACGTCTCGGTTTTTTCAAAATAAAAACCGAACTCGAAAACCTCTGCCTTAAATATCAGCAACCCAAGCTATACCACGAACTCGAAGAGAAAATCACCAAGATTACGCCCAAGCTCGAAGAGAAGATAGAGAGTTTTCTGGTGCCGATACGCGAGAAACTCGACCAACGAGGAATAAAATACAACATCATCACACGTATCAAATCGCCATACTCGATATACCGCAAGCAAGAGAAGAAAGAGGTGAATTTCGACGAGATATACGACCTCTTGGCTGTGCGTATCATCGTCGAACCGCAGGCAGATAAGAGCGAAGAGGAGCTTTGCTGGACGGTATTCGGTATCGTTACCTCGCTATATCCCGAGCATCCGTCGCGTACCCGCAACTGGCTATCGACACCCAAAGCAAACGGTTATCAGGCGTTGCACGTTACCGTTATGCGGCGTGGCGACAAGGGCGAAATCGGCTCGTGGGTAGAGGTGCAGATACGTACCGAACGAATGAACGAGATAGCCGAACGCGGTCTGGCTGCTCATTGGAAATACAAAAACGGTATCGAAGACAATTCGGAATTCGACGAATGGTTCCACTCCGTACGCGAACTGCTGGCTACCGAAAATATCGATACGGTAGAGTTTGTCGATAAGTTCAAGATGAATCTCGATACCAAAGAGATAGTGGTATTCACTCCGAAAGGCGATATCAAGAGACTGCCGCAAGAGTCTACGGTTCTCGACTTTGCCTACGCCCTACACACCGATATCGGCAACCACTGCATAGGCGGTAAAATCGATAGTCGCCTTGTGCCAATATCGCAACGACTCAAAAGCGGCAACCAAATAGAGATACTCACTTCCAAGACACAGCAGCCCGAAGCGGCATGGCTCGACTTTGCCAAGACACAAAACGCGATATCGAAGATACGCTCATTTCTGCGTCCCGAAGTTACCGAGCTGCAAAAGGAGGGTGCCGAGAAGGTAAACCGTCTGCTCGTGTTTTTCGGGCAGAAACTCGTAGACGACAATATCGATAAGGTAAAAACATTTTTCAACTACGACAAACGCAACGACTTTTTCGTCGACGTCGCGCGCCAAAAGGTCGACCTGACGCAAGTATCGAAGAGCCTTTTCCAAAGTCCTGCCTCAAGCATATTCTCTTTTTTCACCAAAAACTTCAATATAATGGGTGGTAAAAAGGTGCCTAAACTCAACATCAATCCCAAAGAGGTCTATTATATCACCAAAGACGATATGGCGTTCGACCTCGTAAGGCTCGCTCCCTGCTGCAAACCCATAAAGGGCGACGAGATAGTCGGTTTCCTCGAAGATAATCACCACGTCGTTGTACACAAACTCGACTGCGACGAGGCTCAGCGTATCAAAGCCACTCACGGAAATCGAATAGTACTCGTCGACTGGCAGAAAGATATGGACAATTCGTACCTCATCAACCTCTCGATAGAGGGTATCGACCGACAAGGACTGCTTCGACAGATAGTGAACGTAATATCCGAAAAGGTGCAGATAAATATTAAAAACATCAATTTCAGCACTATCGACGGAGCATTCTATGGCAATATCACACTTTTCGCTCACAGCAACGACGAGATAGAATTGCTGACAAAAAAACTATTGAAAATCAAAGCCGTCAAAAGTGTCAAGCGAGTAAACTAAAATCGCTAAGGAGTAATCCGTAATTTGCTAAATAGTTTTCGGGAAATTGATAAGTAGTTTTCGAGAGATTGCTAAATAGTTTTCGGGAAATTGATAAGGAGTAATCTGAAAGTTGCTCGCAAGGTATCCATAAAAAAGATATGAGGCTATCCGAAGATAGCCCCATATCTTTTTTATATTATTTATTTTCTCATCATAGTGATTGCCAATAAGTACAAGCTCTTTCTGCAGTGAGTCTCATTGGTATCTGATGGTTCGTCCGGGACGTATCACTGTGGTACGGCTTATGTGGTTTAGCTTACAGAGTTTTGTTACGGTAATACCATAACGTCGTGCTATCTGCGATAGAGTCTCGCCGCTGCGTACGCGGTGATATGAGCGCTGCTTCAACCTTTCGATATCGGTTTTGTGTTTGAATGTCTCGTTTTTTGTGATACAATAATTCGAAGCGAGACAAGTCTCAGACGAATAGTCTATTATCTTTTTCGTATTGAACGGATTACCCAAGAATCGAAACTCGAAATGCAGATGCGGACCTGTCGAACGCCCTGTGTTACCGCCAAGCCCGATAAGCTCTCCTGCCTTGACCTTCTGGTTTTCTACTGCTATCGTCTGCGAAAGGTGGGCGTAGAGCGACTCCAGACCGTTGTTGTGGCGGACGACGATATAATTACCATAGCCGTGTGCGTCGTAAGAAACGATACGCACGGTGCCGTCAAAGACCGACACTATCGAGTCACCTACCTTGAGTCCTATATCCGTGCCGTAATGGTAACGGCGACGGCGTGCCCCGAAGTCGGAGGTAATTCGATTATTGCTCTGGCGTCTGATAGGAAAGATGAAGCCACGACAATCGACCCAAGTGCTATCGGGTAGGTCGTCTATCTTTATCTTGTACGGATTGATGAACTCCGACGTCCAAGACAGCCCGTAGAGGTCTTCTGCCGGCACCTCAAAATCTTCGTCAATGTCTTCTCCGAACTCGTCTTGCGACTCCTCAACAAATCCATTGTTTTTAAGCGGTGGCAACTGTCCATAAAACGCCTTATAACTCTCGTGACCCACGAGGTCGTCCGAAGCAGTAAGGATATCGTTATGTGCGTGCGAGGTTTTCTTTTGTTTGTGGGTGTTGGTCTGCGCTATTGCCGACAGGCTCGATATGAGCAGTACTATGGCAATAATAATTTTCAATAATCTCATAATGTTCTTTTCTTGAATAATAAAGTTTTTAATTAGTCCCTTTCGGAGAAAACGGCATCATTCACCTGTCAAGAAGCTGGCAATCAGCTTTTTATTCATATATTTTCTTCCAATATAAATAAAATCGGAATGCAAACTTAGAAAAAATCTTTTTAATATCCAAATTTATCGACTCGTTACGCTGAGCGGTCGAGTAGCAAATTCCTTCAATGATATTAACTTTTGCGTCGTATTGCAGCTACTATAAACCATACTCCTGCCACTACGAAAGGAATACTAAGCATCTGCCCCATATTTATGGGTAGTAATGGAGTATAGCACTCTTGATTCTCTTTTATAAACTCGATGAAGAAGCGAAACACAGCTACTCCCGTGCAAGCGATTCCCATCGATAGTCCACGAAGACGATGCTTATTGCCGTAGGCTCGGTATACAAACCACAGCAGTACGAAAAGAGCAAAGTACCACAACGCCTCGTATAGTACCACCGGATAACGCGGTATATCGTCGGCATATTTAAATACGAAAGCCATCGGCGAAGCTGTCGGTATGCCCAGTATCTCGGAGTTCATCATATTGCCCAGGCGGACAAAACTGCCCGTAAGCGGAGTAGCTACCGCAAATATATCGCACACTTCGAGATAATTAAGTCCGTTGCGACGAGAAAATATAGCCAGAGCCACCATAAGACCCACTACCCCACCGTGAGAGGCAAGCCCCCGAAATCCGCCAAATACCACCTTACCACCATCTTCTTCGATAGGCAAAAATATCTCCGCCACGTGCGAAGCATAATACATAGGGTCGTAAAAAAGACAATGAAAAAGCCTCGCTCCTATCAATATGCCTACAAAAGCATAAATCAGATAACTCTGACTCGCCGTATATCGACGCATAAGATGTATTACTACCATACCGCCGACCAGAAGACCCAATGCAAATAATACGCCATACAAATGTATCGGTATCCCCGCCACATAGAGGTCGGAAGCAACATCCCACACGATATATTGCAAGTAGCCGGTCATCTACGAAAAAAATCTATGCTCGTACTCAGAGATAGCTCTCTTCCACTCCTCCGAAATGGGTTTCGACTCGTGGGTTGCTTGGTCGAACCCAACCATTACCGTCGTGCAGATACACTTTACGGTATCGGTCGGTACCTCTACGATACGCTGCACAAGCGTGAAACTCTTATTACCGATAGACGACACTGCAGTCTGTACCTCTATATTGTCCGACAAGAATACGGGCGACAGAAAGTCTACTTCGGCGTGTACTACCACCACATCGATATCTTTTGTATCGATATGCTTACCGCGTACCGTCTTGAAGTATTCGGTCTTACCAAGGTCGTAAAAAGAGAAATACACCGAGTTGTTGATATGCCCCAAAGCATCGGCATCGTTGAACCTCAGCTGTACGGGCACTTTATGGTTGAAAACAATATCTTTCATCGTAGAGCAGAAGACTATTTATTGTTATAAACAAACACTTCTTCTATCGCCTTACCCACCGTAGCACTCGGCATCTGTATCTTCAACAGAGCAGCTACTGTAGGAGCAATATCGGTCATATATACTTCTCTGACCGTCTGCCCACTTGGGATACCCTTTCCGAAAAATATAAGCGGTATATGCGAGTCGTACGGGTTCCATAATCCGTGTGTAGTGCCTTTGGGTGCCGATTGTGCACAATAATGCGGCTTCAATATGAGTTGTATCTCGCCCGAGTGTTGTGGATTGTAGCCGTTTATGATACGCTCTTTGATAGGTGCAGGGATAGAGGCTTGGCTTACCTTCCGATTCTCTACTACATACATTACTGCATCTATGTTTTCGAAGAAATCGATACAAGCCTTTATTATCTCTTCCTTTTTGCTTTCGTTGCGTATCGACGGGTAGTTGAAGTTTACCTGATAGTTGTCGAGCG
>ERZ772926.1308-NODE-1308-length-12169-cov-6.753178_pt1 | contig 12169 bp, 10 predicted proteins | sample MGYA00511136_ERZ772926 | MGnify/ENA primary metagenome ERZ772926 (study PRJEB29015, sample SAMEA2737917) | human oral metagenome | biome: human oral; feature: human-associated habitat; material: dental | place: China | collected 2153 ... | reverse complement strand
GGGGAGACGGCGGTTCCCTGCACCTGCAGTCCGCCATAGCAGGGGTGATATCCCGCCTCGGGCGTGCAGAGCTGTGAAGCAGCCCACGGTAAGCGGCGTAGACGCGAGGGCCCCCGCGCGGCGGACCTTTGCGAACCGTGTCAGGGCAGGAATGCAGCAGCACTAAGCAAATGCGTACGGGCGATGCGGGATCGCCGTCGCCGAGCTGGCTGCCGCGGTAACGTTCATGGCTCCCGTTCAAAGCGGGATGTGCGGTTTGTTTTTGATTGATGTACAAAGAAAGAGACGGCAGAGCCGTCTTTTTTTCGTGGGGCTTTCTTGTGATATAGGCGGATCTGTCGTATACTTTTGAAAGGTATGCGGTCGGAAATTGCGCATACGGAAGCGTCTGGAGGAGTCGGATATGGCAGAGAGAGAAAAGTTAGAAAAAGAGAAGTTGGAGAAGGCAAAGGCAGAGAAGAAGGGCGGGCGAATCCGCGTCGGTATGCTGACCAGCGGCGGCGACTGCCAGGCGCTGAATGCGACGATGCGCGGCATCGCGAAAGCGCTCTACAATCTGTATGACAGCGTGGACATTGTCGGCTTTCGGGACGGTTATCGCGGCCTCATGTATGAGGACTACCGCCTGCTCCTGAAGAATGATTTTTCCGGCATTCTCACGCAGGGCGGCACCTTGCTCGGCACCAGCCGGCAGCCGTTCAAGCAGATGACACAACCGGACGAAAACGGCAACAACAAAGTGGAACTGATGAAGGCGACTTATCGGAAGCTGGGGCTCGACTGCCTCTGCGTGCTCGGCGGTAACGGCAGCCAGAAGACGGCCAATCTGCTGCGGCAGGAGGGGCTGAACATCGTCTCTCTGCCGAAGACCATTGACAACGATCTCTTCGGCACGGATGAGACCTTCGGTTTCCAGAGCGCCGTTGAAATCGCCTCTAACGCGATTGACTGCATTCACACGACAGCGGCTTCCCACGGCAGAGTCTTTATTGTCGAAGTCATGGGACATAAAGTCGGCTGGCTCACGCTCTATGCGGGCATTGCGGGTGGCGCGGACATCATTCTGATTCCGGAAATTCCCTATGATATCAAGGCAATCATCGAAGCACTGCAGAAACGCCAGCGGGCAGGCAGTCGCTTCTCGATTATTGTCGTCGCGGAGGGCGCAATCTCGAAGGAGACGGCGGCGCTCAGCAAGAAGGAGAGAAAGACCAAGCTCGCGTCGCGTCGCTATCCCTCGGTTGCCTACGAGATCGGCGCGGAGATTCAGGCCATCACCGGACAGGAAGTCCGCGTGACCGTGCCGGGTCACACCCAGCGCGGCGGTGCGCCGAATCCCTATGACCGCGTGCTCTCTTCGCGTCTCGGCGCACGCGCGGCAAAGCTGATCAGCGAGGGTCGCTTCGGCGAGATGGTGGTCATCCGGAACAATGAGATTACGAGCATTCCGCTCGAGGAGTCGGCGGGCAAGTTAAAGACCGTGGATCCGAACTCGTCGATTGTCGAAGAGGCGAGACTTCTCGGACTCTCGTTCGGAGACCGCTGAGATGGCCTATGTCGCACTTTACCGGAAGTGGAGACCGAAAAACTTTGATGAGGTAAAGGGACAGGATGCCGTCTGCACGGCACTCCGGAACCAGATTGAGACGGGGCGTGTGGGGCACGCCTATCTCTTCTGCGGAACCAGGGGCACGGGAAAGACAAGTGTCGCCAAGATTATGGCGCGCGCCGTCAACTGCGAGAACCCGGTCAACGGAAACCCCTGCGGGGTCTGCGCGTCCTGCCGGGCGATTCTCTCGGAGAGCTCGATGAACGTGCAGGAGATTGACGCGGCGTCGAATAACGGCGTCGACAACATCCGCGACATCAAGGAGCAGGTGCAATACCCGCCGACCGACGGCAAGTACCGGGTCTTTATCATCGACGAGGTGCACATGCTCTCGAGCGGTGCGTTCAACGCGCTCTTAAAGACGCTGGAAGAGCCGCCGTCCTATGTGATTTTTATTCTCGCGACAACGGAGCAGAGCAGAATTCCGGTCACGGTGTTGTCCCGCTGCCAGCGCTACGATTTCCGGCGCATCACGACGGATACCATTGCGGCGCGGCTTGCGGAACTCGCAGCTGCCGAGCATATTCAGGCGGAAGAGGCCGCACTGCGCTACATAGCGGCGCAGGCGGACGGTGCGATGCGCGATGCGCTGAGTCTGCTCGACGAGTGTGTCGCCTTTTGTCCGGACGGAGAGATCCGCTATGAGGCCGTGCTGAACATACTCGGTGCGGTGGATGTCGAGGTCTTCTCGAAACTGTTTCGCGCCTTGCTCTACGGCAAGACCGGTGAGGCGCTGGCACTTCTCAACCGTGCCTTTCTCGAGGGGCGGGAACTCGGGCAGTTCAATGCGGACTTTCTCTGGTACCTCAGGAACCTGCTGGTCTTAAAGACGGCGGAACACGCCGAAGGACTTGTGGACAGCGCGGGCGAGCGCTTGCAACTGCTCCGCGCGGATGCGGAACTCGCGAATAAGGCCGTGTTGCTCCGGGCAATCCGCGTGCAGGCGGAGCTGTCCCAACAGCTTCGCTATGCGTCCGATAAACGGACGCTCACAGAGCTCGCGCTGATACGGCTCGCGGAGCCGGAGATGGACACCGACGGCGATGCGCTGCTCTCGCGGATTGCGCGCCTTGAGAAGCGCCTGCAGGATGTCGCAAAGAACGGTATCCCGGCCGCGGCGGCCGTGACACCCGCACCCGCGGAGACGGAAGTCGCACAGGAAAATACAGCGCGCGCGGAAGTCAAAGAAATCGTCCTGCCGCGTCCCGCCTACGAGGACTTCATGAAAGTCCGGAGTGAGTTCGGCAGCATCGCGGAGAGTCTAGGCGGCATGTACGCTCCGGCACTCCACAGTTGCGAGCTCATTGCGGAGGAGAGCGGCAAGCTGACCGTCTGTTGTCCCAACGAGGTGACGGAAGGGGTCCTCGGCAAGGGGGGACTTGACGCCCTGCGGGACTGTCTGCGGGAGCGCTACGGCAAGGAGTTTCAACTGGGGCTCGCGCGAAAGACCGGTCAGACGGCGGCGCGGAGCTATCGCATGACAGAGGAAGAGCTGCGGGAACAAATTCATTTTCCGCTGGAACGGGAAGAATGAGTGCGCCGCAGGCAGTAAAATACAGGAGAAAAAAACATGGCAAGATTTAACGGTATGCCCGGCAATGCAAACAATATGATGAAACAGCTCCAGAAGATGCAGAAGCAGATGGAGGAGCAGGCAAAGGCTTTCGAGAGCAAGGAGTTTGAGGCGACGGCCGGCGGCGGCGCGGTGCGCGTCACGGTGGTCGGCGGCCGGGAGGTCAGCAAGATTACGCTGGACAAGGACGCCGTGGATCCGGATGATGTCGAGATGCTGGAGGACCTCATCAAGGCGGCGGTCAATGAGGCGCTTCGCATGGCGGAGGCCGAGAACCAGCAGATGATGGGCAAGCTGACTGGCGGACTGCCCTTCTAAAGGAAAAGAGTAAAAGAACGGATTTTCATGGATTATTACGGCAAACAAATCACGAGACTCATGGAAGAACTCTCCGCGCTGCCGGGTGTCGGCAGAAAGTCCGCGCAGCGCCTTGCGTTTCATATCATCAATATGCCGACGGAACGCGTCGCGTCTCTGACCGATGCCATTCGCAGCGCGCGGCAGAATGTGCGCTATTGCAAGGAATGTTTTACCCTGACCGATGAGGAGCTCTGCCCGATTTGCAAGAGCGCAAAGCGCAATCACCGGCAGATTATGGTGGTCGAGAATACGAGAGATCTCGCCGCCTACGAAAAAACGGGAAAATACGAAGGCGTCTACCATGTGTTGCACGGTGCCATTTCACCGATGCTCGGCATAGGACCCTCGGACATCAAGCTCAAAGAACTGATGCGGCGTCTGGAGGGCGATGTAGAGGAGGTCATCATTGCAACCAACCCGAGTCTGGAGGGCGAGACCACCGCGATGTACATCGCGAAGCTCGTGAAACCGACAGGCATCAAAGTCTCCAGAATTGCGAGCGGGGTTCCGGTGGGCGGCGATCTGGAATATATCGATGAGGTCACGCTCCTGCGTGCCCTGGAAGGAAGAACGGAGCTCTAAGAGGCGGAAAGGAAGCGGATGGACAAGCACGAACTGAACGTAAAAGTGGAGCAGATGCGCAAGCAGGCGGGGCTTGGTGACTATCAGACGGCAATGAAGATTGCCGATAAAATCGACTGGAGACGCGTGTCGAATGTGAGTCTCCTGACGCAGGTCTCCGAGATTTACGAGAGGAACGAAAAGTATCGGGAGGCAAAGGATATTCTGCTCCTCGCGGTCGAGAGAACGCCGATGGGGCGGGGCTTGCTCTTTAAATTGACGCAGCTTGCCCTGAAGGTCGGGAGCATTGACGAGGCGGAGGAGTGCTTCGAGGAGTTTCAGAAGCTCGCGCCGCAGGATTCCCGCCAGAAGCTGCTTCGTTATCAGATTTTAAAGGCAAAGGGCGCACAGCCGCCGCAGCTGATTCCGCCGCTCGAAGAGTATGTGAATGAGGAAATCTCCGAAGAGTGGATGTACGAGCTCGCCGAGCTTTATCATAAGGCGGGAATGCGGGATGCCTGCCTGGACCTCTGCGACCGCATTACCATACTCTTCGGTTCCGGCGAGTGGGTGCAGAAAGCGCTGCGCTTAAAGGCCGAGGGCGAGGGCGAGCCGCTGAACGAATACCAGCAGAGCATTGCCGGAGAAATTTACTACCAGCCGGCAAGCTTGCCGCGTCAGAATGCCGTGCGGGAGGCGGCGCCGGTGACACCGGCGTTTTCGCAGTCCGTGCCGGTGATTCCGGAGTTTTCGTTGCAGCCGCAGGAGGCAGTGCCGCCAGTCATGACCGCGCCGGAGACGGTACCGCCGTTCACAGCGGCACCGGAGACCGTACCGCCGTTCACCGCAGCGCCGGTTGCCGCGCCGCAGTACACGGAGAGCGCGCCGTACGGCAATACGGCGGTTCAGGAGGCGGCGGTTCCGCAGCCCGCAGTCGCAATGCCGCAGTATGTCGGCGGCATAGAGGCAGGGATAGCGCCGCAGCCGATGGCGGCACAGACAGCGCCGGAAATCCCGGCGGTATCGAATCCCGTCCCGGTACCCACGCAGGCGCTGACCGAGCAGTATGCGCCAGGGCAGGAGGATCGCTATCGCAATGTGCCGACCTTCCAAACGGCGACGGCAGCGACGACCGGTGTGCCTTCGTGGACGGAGGCCGTGCAACCGCAGGAAGCGCCCGCGCAGAACGATATTGATGCCGAAATCGACGCGCATCTCCGCCGCCTCGAGGAGGAGAAACTCGGACGCAAAGCCGCAGCGACGGCTTCACAGCCGCAGAGTGCGGCGTATATGCAGGCCGCGACGGAAAGCATGCAGACAGCGGCAGCTGCGGGAGCGGGAAGTGTGCCGATCTTAGAGAATGCGGCAGTGACGGAGCAAGCGCCGATTGCGGATTCACGCACGGTAGAACAGCGCTATCGCGAGGAGAGTTCCCGCCCTTCGCGCGAGTATGTGGTGTCGACCGAGCAGCGTGCGGTCGATTCCGAATTTCCGGGCACCGAGCAGCTCATGGTGGACAGGCTCCGCTATGAGGAAGAGAGCGCGGCAGCCAGAGCGCGGGCGGCGGCGCGCGCCAGCGAAACCGAAGAGGAGCTGAGATCCCGCGAGGCGAAGCTCGATGAGACCAAGGTGTTGCCGAAACTCCCCGGACAGGAGAGACGGGAACAGCTTGCGCGGGAAGAGGCGGAACTACGCCGCCTTGAGCAGGACAAAGAGGCGGAGCTGATTCAGAAGCCCGCCGGGAAGACCGAGGAGACTGCGGCTGTCGTCGAAGAGACGCCGGTCAAGGCAACCGAGAGCGCGGAGACCGCGGCTGCCGTCGAAGAGACGCCTGTCAAGGCGGCGGAGATTGCGGCTGCCCCTGCGGAACAGGTCGCAGAGAAGACAGACGAGCAGACCGCGGAAGCAGCGGCAGGCAAACCGGAGACGGAAGCCCCCGCCGTGGCGGAAGCGGCGGCACCGGAGGAGAAAGCGGTAGCGGTTACACCGGCGGCAGAACGCGCCGTGAGCACTGCGAAGGAGCCGCTTGCGGAAGAGGCAGCGGCCGCAGAGTACAGACCGAAGCAGCCGAAACTGCTCCGGACGCCTGGCTCGTTCAACGCACTGATTGAGGGAAGAACCCCGGAAGAGGGATTGCAGGGTGCGGTGGAGCGCCTCAAGGAGGCGCAGGCTGTGACCGGTTTCAAGCGTCCCGCAGCCAAGGTGAAGGCAGAGCGCCTGAATGTCTACGGCGTCCGCAATTCCGCGGAGAAGACCGCAGGCCGCGACCTCATCATCGAAGAGGCAGGTGATTTGAGTGATGTGAGTCTCAGCGAACTGATTCAGCTGATCGCCGCGGACGGCGGCATGCGCACCGTGCTTCTGATTGACAATCCGCTGCAGCTCACCAGACTCCGCGCGTCGCACCCGGAAGTGGAAAAGGTCTTCCACACGGCGGACAAGCGCGAGGATGTGAAGGCATACTTTGCGGCGGAGGCGAAGTACCAGGAGGCCGAGGCGCGTCGCCAGGAAGAAGTGACAAAGAGTGCCCTGGAGGCAAAGGAAGCGCGCCGCAAGGAAGAAGAAGCGCGTCGCAGGGAAGAAGAGGCGCTTCAGGCAGCCGCGGCAAAAGAAGTGGCGGAGAGAGAAAGGGCCGAGGCCGAGAAAAAGGCCGCGGAAGCGGAGCGGGAGAAGCTCGCCAAGGCGCGGGAGAACAAGGTAGCGCAGGCGGTCGGCACAGCAGCGGCAACAAGTGCCGTCGAAGAAGAGACCGTGCAGGTGCGCACCGCACCGCAGACCCGGGCGGAGGACAGAGAGAGACCGCAGGCCACAGAAGCGGCGCAGGCGGTAACGCGCCAGGCGCGCACGCATGCGGAGGAACTCGCAAAACTCGAGGCCGATAAGAAGCGTCTCTATGAGAATGAGCCGATGACCAAGGATGCGTTTGCGAACTACGCGGCGGTCTATGCGCGCAATATCGACTGCGTGATTACGGGCAAGAGTATGAATGCCCTCTACGAGCGGATTGAGCTTCTGCAGGCGGACAATGTAAAGCTCACGCGAAAAAATGCGGAGACTCTGATTGAAGAAGCGGCCGATCGCGCGGAGAAGCCGCCGCTCAGCAGAAGACTCGGCGGGCTCTTCTCCAAGCGCTACAATAAAGACGGGCTCCTGATTCTGAAGGAAGAGGATTTCCTCGGCTGATGGCAGCACAACTCGGCGCCTGGCTTGATCGGAACTGGTTTGCACTGCTTGTCGCCCTGTTCCTTCTCGGCATGATGCTGGACGGCCACCGGCGGGGCTTTCTTCGCCTCGCGGTGAGCGCTCTTGCTCTGATTCTGACAACTCTGTTTGCGCGGACGGCTCTGCCGGGAACGGCGAGTTTTCTCGCAAAGAACACAGGCTTACAGACGGCCGCGGAGCGCTACATTTCCGAGAAGACAGGTCTTGATACCGTGACGGACCGCCAGATCGATGACACGGCGGGGCAGGACCGCGTGATTGAAAATCTGCCCATTCCGGACAGCCTGAAAGTCGGACTTCGCACCAACAATACATCGACAACCTGGGAGGCGCTCGGTGCGACCGGTTTTCAGCAGTATGCGGCGGATTTCCTCGGGCGAACGCTTTTAAACTACTTCGGTTTCAGCCTGCTGTTTATACTGTTTCGCATGTTGCTGCACCTACTGATGCGCGTGCTGAATCTCTTTGCCTCGCTCCCGATTATTCACGGAATCAACCAGATCGCGGGAGCCGTGCTGGGACTCGCAGAGGGCTTCTTTTTCCTCTGGTTCGGCTTTATTCTCCTGAATCTCTTTCAATACACGCCGCTCGGCAGCGGGATTCTGGAGCGCATCGAGGCGACAGGGTGGCTCACCTTTCTCTATCGGAACAATCTGTTGCTCACAGCGCTCGGCAATCTCTGGCAGGGCCTGTTCTGAGCGGTACGGGATTGTAAATCAAAAAGCCCCGAATCCGAAGGATTCGGGGCTTTTTCTTGTCTTTTTCGAAGTTACGGATTCAGCGGTTCGACCACCTGGATCGAAGAAGTGCTCTTCTTCGGCTCGGTGGATTTTGCCGGGCCGCTCTTTCCGCCGGAGACAGTCTCGCCCGGGGCGGGCGCGCCGCTGTTATTGACGGCATTTGCCTTGGTTCCCGATTTTGTGGCGGTTGTTTCTTTGGCTTTGCCGGAAGCGCTTGTCTGCTTTGCGGCAGTCGAGCTTTCTTTTGCCTTCGTGCCCGCGGCGGAAGTTTCCTTCGCCTTTGTGCCCGCGGCGCTTGTCTGCTTTGCGGCACTGCTTTCTTTCGCCTTGGTGGACGCGGCGGTCTGGCTTTCTTTCGCTTTGGTGGGCGCAACGGTGCTTGTCTTTGCGGCGCTGCTTTCTTTCGCTTTGGTGGGCGCGGCGGTGCTTGTTTTGGCAGCGCTCTTGCTCTCTTTCGTCGCCTTTGTCCGGCTCTCGCTCTGCTCTGCCTTGCCGCTGTTCTGCTTCCGCTCGCTCTCTCGCGTCTCATCCTCGACAGCGGTGCCGCCCTGCTTCTTTTCGTCGGCGCCGTAAGTGTGGTACTCGTGGCTGTTGTCGCCGCCGTTTCCCATCGCATCGAGCTCGGAGAAATTGCAGACAGCTTCGTGGCCGAGTTTATCGGACGCGTGAATTTCGAGGCGGTCGGTCGTAATCTGGAAGACCGCGATGTGGGCGGCATATTCAATGCTGCGCGGGAGCACGCGCTCCTCGTTTGCGTCTATGCCGTAAATCGAATCATAGTCCACACCGGACTGGGCGTCGTCAAAGCTCACGGTCAGCATATTGCCGTCGAGCTCCTCGCCGGAAATCAGCGGGGGCTGATCGTCGACCGAGCCGATGTGCTCGTACTGGGTGCGGCTCATGCCGTTAATATAGCGGATTGTGACTTCCAGCGTGCCGTTCTTGTCGACACTCGTCTTATAGTGACCGCCGCCCAGATTTTCAAGGTTCAGCGGTGTGTCGTCGAGCTTGACATCAAACGCAGCGAGCGGCAGGCGCGGGTGCATCTCCAGTTCGATTTCAGCCGAGCGGAAATCGACGGACTCCTCAATATGAAGCTTAAACTTGGGACGCAGGGTCACCAGGAAAAAGATCAGAAGATTCAGGAGAAGAAAGGGGATTACATAGAAGAGAAACACATTGCCCGGCTTCTTTTCCTCCGGCGTCGGCTGATTTGGGTTTCTCGCCTCCTCGTTGGCCATAAGACTCCTTTCAAACAAGCTATATTTTTTTCATTCTAACATTTGCGGGGAATGCGGGCAAGTGCGCGTTTTAAAGGAAAGTTTAGGACTTTTAGGGTAGTCATAAGTACAAAACATGTTATAATAGACGCTATCGTGCGCGGAAAAGCTATGGAAAGAAAAGGCGCACGGTCTTTGTGCTTCTCAGGCAACAAATGGGGGAAATATCATGAACGAGGAGGCAGAAAAGAAAACGATGAAAAAACAGACGATTTTTCAGCGTATCGCGGCGGTTGCACTTTCGCTCGCAATGACGCTTGGTATGAGTAACCTTTCCGGAGATCTCTCGGCGCCCGTACACGCGGAAGAGGGCAAGGTAGTCCTTTCCTACGAGATGGAATATAAGGGACAAGGCTGGACCGGCTGGGCCGGGGACAACCACATGCTGACCCGCACGGGCACCTACCCGACGGCGTTCCGTGCGGCGCTCAGAGAGCAGCCGGCAGGCATGACGGGAACCATTCAGTATCAGGTCAATGTGAGCGGCAGCGGCTGGACTGGCACCAAGGAGAACGGCGCCGTGGCCGGCGTGGAAGGCGGAACGGCGCCGCTCGAAGGCGTTCGTGTCTGGCTGAACGGCGATCTCGCGTCTTCTTTTGATGTATACACGAAGGCACAGGTGAACGGACAGTGGCTGGACTGGGTCACGAACGGACAGGATGCCGGTAAAGTCGGCGTCGGCACGCATATTGACGGCGTGCGGATTGCGGTCGTGAAGAAGGGGGAGACCCCGGCAGAGGTCGCGGCAGCGTCAGTGCGAAAGGTGGATCTGAACCGCCCGATGGTGGCGCTGAGCTTTGACGACGGCCCGAGCAAGTACGACGCACAGATTCTCTCGGCGCTCGAGGCAAACGGCGGCCGCGCGACTTTCTTTATGGTTGGCAATCTCGTGGCGCGTCACCAGAAGACCGTGCAGCGCATGGCGGCGGACGGCATGGAGCTCGGCAATCACAGCTGGGCACACGAGAATCTCGCAAAACTCAGCGGCCCGGCCGTGCAGGAATCGATTCAGAAGACCAACCGCGCAATCCGCGAGGCAACCGGTCAGAGCGCAACGCTGGTGCGCCCGCCCTACGGTTCGCTCGGCGGCAAGGCGCGTCCCACGCTCGCGGCAATGGGCTATTCGGCGACGCTCTGGGACATTGATACCTTGGACTGGAAGACCAAGAACGCGGACAATACGGTGAATGTCGTTCTGAGCCAGGTGAAGGACGGCGATATTGTCCTCATGCACAGCATCTATGCACAGAGTGCGGCGGCGGCAGAGCGCATTATTCCGGAGCTGACCAGAAGAGGCTATCAGCTCGTCACGGTCAGTGAGCTCGCGGCGGCGCGCGGCGTCAAGATGGAGCCCGGCCACAGCTACGGTTCCTTCCACAAGAAAAAGTGAGTACAGCGGAACTTGAGAGCGCACTGAAAAGCGGTGTGCTCTCGCGGGCCTATCTTCTTTGCGGAGAGGAAAGCTATCTCCGCAGGAATTATAAGGCCCGCTTTTTTTCGTTGTTTGCGGGCGACAGCATGAATGTCACGCTGTTGCGAGAAGAGGCGGCGAACGAGGACAATATCATCGCGGCGGCGGACACGCTGCCTTTTTTTGCGGAGCGTCGCCTTGTTTTCGTCGAGGAGAGCGGCCTTTTCCAAAAGAGCGCTGACAAGCTTGCCGATTACCTGCCCGCACTGCCGGAAAGCACTCTTCTGGTCTTTTCGGAGGAGAGTGTCGACAAGCGGACGCGCCTCTACAAGGCAGTCGCAAAGCTCGGCGGGATTGTGGAGTGCGCGCACCCGGCGGAGCGGGATTTGAAGCTCTGGGCAGCGCGCTACCTGCTGCGGAGCGGCAAAAAAATTCAGGAGAGTGTGCTCGAGCAGCTGCTCGCGGCAGTCGGCGGGGACATGGAGATGCTCGGCGGCGAGCTGGAAAAGCTGATTGCCTACCTCGGCGCGCGGGACGTGGTCACACGGGAAGACCTGGCCGCGATTATTTCGGTCTCGGTTGAGAATCGCATCTTTGATATGATTGCGGCGAGCTGTGAGCGGAAGACAGACCGGGCGCTCTCGCTCTACAGCGACCTGCTTGCCCTCAAGGAAAAGCCCGGGCGCATTCTGGCGATGCTAAGCCGCCAGTACCGCCAGCTTCGCCTTGTCAAGGCCTTTGCGGCCGAGGGAAAGCGGGAAAAAGAAATCGCGGAGCTTGCCGGGCAGCCCCAATGGCTGGTACGGAAACTTTTGCAAATGGGGCGGCAACTTTCGCTCAGCGGCCTTGCGGCCGCCGAACGGCGCGCCGCGGCCTTGGAAACAGCCTATAAATCCGGTCGCATGGGCGAGCAGCTCGCCGTGGAGCTGTTGCTTTGCGACAGTGATTTGACAGAATACTCTCTGTGAATTTGCACAATTTTTAATAAACGGCATCCATAAAAATGTGAAAACAACACAGAAAAAACCGAAATACGCATTGACACTCATCGTAATACTTGCTATAGTTACATTGTGATTTGAGTGGACACGGATTCGCGCGACAGCGGAGACCATGAGGTTCCATCCATGGTCGATCTGACACGCACTTTGTTGCCCCGGGGGATTACGGATTATTTTATTCATGGAGGCACGACAATGCACAACGGAACAGTTAAGTGGTTCAATGCGACGAAGGGTTATGGTTTCATCACAGACGATGCGGACAAGAGCGAGATTTTCGTTCACTTCTCCGGTATCAACTCTGAGGGCTACAAGACGCTCGAGGACGGTCAGAAGGTCACGTTCGAAGTGGCTGACGGCAACAGAGGACCGCAGGCAGTCAACGTAACGGCTGTTCAGTAAGCTTATCCCA
>ERZ772926.1305-NODE-1305-length-12198-cov-13.467265_pt1 | contig 12198 bp, 13 predicted proteins | sample MGYA00511136_ERZ772926 | MGnify/ENA primary metagenome ERZ772926 (study PRJEB29015, sample SAMEA2737917) | human oral metagenome | biome: human oral; feature: human-associated habitat; material: dental | place: China | collected 2153 ... | reverse complement strand
TGCTTGATCGTGTTGATGGTGCGTATGCTCTTGAAATCATCTGTGCTGATGAGCCAGACAAAATCATTTGTACTAAAAAAGAAAATCCATTGGTTATCGGCCTTGGTAAAGGTGAAAACTTTGTAGCATCCGATATTCCAGCTATTATTAACTACACACGTGATACATACATCTTGAGCGATGGCGAATTAGCTATCGTTACTCGCGATACTGTATCTGTATTTGACCGTGAAGGTAATCCAGTTGATAAAGAAGTATTTCACGTTAACTGGAATGCGGAAGCAGCAGAAAAAGGCGGTTATGAACACTTTATGTTGAAAGAAATTCATGATCAACCTAAGGCTGTTCGTGATACATTTGGTACACATATTTCTGAAGATGGTAAGACAGCTATCTTTGATGAGTTGAATTGGACTGCTGAAGATGTGGCAGCTTTTAATAAAATTCTCATCGTTGCATGCGGTACTGCATACCATGCAGGGCTTGTAACAAAACAATATATTGAAAACTTGGCGCGCATTCCAGTTGATGTGGAAATCGCATCTGAATACCGTTACAGCAATCCGTTGACTGATGATAAAACATTATGTATCGTTATCAGCCAATCCGGTGAAACATCCGATACATTGGCGGCCTTGAAGGAAGCTAAACGCCTTGGTGCCAAATCCTTGGCTATTACCAATGTTGTTGGTTCCAGCATTTCTCGTGAAGCGGATAACAAAGTTTACACATGGGCTGGTCCTGAAATTTCTGTAGCGTCCACAAAAGCGTACACTACTCAACTAGTAGCAGGCTTGTTGTTCGCTGTATACCTTGGCCAATTGAACGGTAAAATGGATCCAGCTGTAGGCGAAGAAATCCTTAGCGGTATTCGTAACTTGCCTACATTGATTCACGAAATCTTTGAAGTAGACGAAGATATGAAAGCCTTTGCTAAACATTATGGCTTCAAATCCGATGCGTTCTTCTTGGGTCGTGCTATCGACTACGCAGTAGCGATGGAAGGGGCTTTGAAATTGAAAGAAATTTCTTACATCCACGCTGAGGCTTACGCTGGTGGTGAATTGAAACATGGTACCTTGGCTCTTATCGAAGAAGGCGTACCTGTTATCGCATTGGCTACACAAGAGGATGTTTACGACAAGATGATCAGCAACATCCGCGAAGTAAAAGCGCGTGAAGCTATCGTAATCGGCATCGGTATGAAAGGTGACGAAGAATTATCTAAACACGTTGACCACACAATCTATGTGCCTCGTGCAAATAAATTCATCGCTCCAATCTTAGCGGTTGTACCATTGCAATTATTGGCGTACTACGCAGCGATTACTCGTGGTGCAGACGTAGACAAGCCACGTAACTTGGCTAAATCTGTAACCGTAGAATAATATATATAACCAACAGTGCTTCGGCACTGTTGGTTTATTTCAATATAGGGAGACTATTATGGCAGTTATATTTTCCGGCATCCAACCAAGTGGGGAGTTAACACTTGGTAACTATTTGGGGGCTTTACGTAATTTCTTAGACTATCAAGATACTGATGAATGTTACTATTGCATCGTTAACCAACATGCGATCACTGTACCGCAAGATCCAAAAGAGTTATTCCAAAATACTCGTAATTTGGCTGCACTATATCTTGCAGTTGGCCTCGATCCTAAAAAGGTAACATTATTCGTACAATCCGAAGTACCTGAGCATGTTAAGCTCGGTTGGGTTATGCAATCTATTAGCTATGTTGGCGAATTAGAGCGTATGACTCAGTACAAAGATAAGTCTCAAAAGCAAGGTGACTCTATTCCTACAGCGTTGCTTACGTATCCACCATTGATGGCGGCAGATATTCTGCTATATGGTACGAATTATGTTCCTGTAGGTGAAGACCAAAAGCAACACCTTGAGCTGACTCGTAATTTAGCAGAGCGTTTTAACCGTAAATTCGGTGAAACTTTCGTAGTACCTGATATTAAGGTAGGCGAAGGTGGTGCTCGTGTTATGAGCTTACAAGAGCCAACTAAAAAAATGAGTAAATCTGATGATAACCAAAATGCTACAATTCGTCTTTTGGATGCTCCAGATTTGATTGTGAAAAAATTGAAACGCGCTCAAACTGATTCTGATAATGCAGTGCGTTATGATAAAGAGAATAAACCTGGCATTTCTAACTTGATGGGCATTTACCGTGCTATCACGAAAGACAGCTACGAAGCTATCGAAGAAATGTACGCAGGTAAAGGTTATGGCGTATTTAAATCCGATATTGCGGACCTTTTAGTAGCGACCCTTGAGCCAATTCAACAACGTTACAATGAATTGATTACAAGCCCTGAACTAGATGTAATTCTTGATGAAGGGGCTGCTAAGGCACATGCTAAAGCAAGTGCAATGTATCGTAAGGTAGAACAAGCTATGGGCTTGTGCCGTAAATAAAATCATATAGTAGACTTTCAATTTGTGAGGTAAACCATGACGAAACAAGAGGCGATGGAACGCTTTTCATCAGGTACCATACAACAGAGCTTAGAAATACATCGCGGTATACAGTGGACCGGTCGCATCATCGGTCTAGTTGTGTGTGCGTTGATTGTGAAATATATGCCCTCAGACTGGGCGGAACGCGTATGGTATTATCTGTTGCTGCTCGTGATATTATGGACCCTTCATAGATTAGGTGAAAGTCAAGCTTTTATCTGTGAAAAGGGCCTCGTGTTAAAACGTAGGCCTTTTTCTGTGAAAGAATACTTTCACAGTTTATTCTATGGGGATGAATATTTCGTCTTTGTTGATTATGAGCATATTATCGGATTCACTGAGGAATGGCGCGAGTTGCAAGCGATGAATGGTCATGGTGGAATCTATGTGATACCACTTGATTTGCATCAGGTGGCGTACAATGATAAAATGGCGATGATTGAGGCCATCCATAAACATACGCAGTCATAAAGCATAAGCACTAAGCGTCATATAATATAGGCATACAGAAATATAAAGCAAATGAATCTAGAAATATAAATTATATATGTGGAGAATCTGTAAAATAAAAAAAATTCATCAAATTAACTATTTACAACTTTAACGAACTAAAGTATAATACAATCATTAAGTACGGAATCTAAATCTGTATTGAACATATTATTAAGTAGAAAATAGGCGATAATTGCTGTGGAGGATAGTTATGAATTGGAAAAAGATGATGGCCGTTGGCCTTGCAGCTGTATCTATGATGGCATTTGTAACAGGTTGTGGTGGTGACACTAAAAAGGCTAATACAGAATTGCCTAAGAAAGTTGTTATCGGTTTAGATGATAGTTTCCCTCCAATGGGCTTTAAAGATGAAAAAGGTGAAATCGTCGGGTTTGATATCGACATGGCTAAAGAAGCAGCTAAACGTGCTGGCATGGATGTAGAGTTCAAAGCTATCGACTGGTCTAGTAAAGAAGCGGAACTAAAATCTAAAAAAATTGATGCTTTGTGGAATGGCTTAACAGTTTCTCCTGAGCGCGAGAAAAATATTTTGTTCTCTAACACATATATGAAGGATAAACAATACGTCATTGTTCGCAATGACGATGACTCCATTAAAGGTAAAGCTGATTTAGCTGGTAAGGTAGTAGGCGTGCAACAAGCTAGTACTGGTGAAGCAGCATTGCAAAACGACCCAAGCGGTAAGACTGTTAAGGAGACAAAATCCTATGCGGATTTTGTAAGTGCATTTATGGATCTTGGTATTGGTCGTGTTGATGCGGTTATTGCTGACGGTGTAATCGCTCGTTATCTTATGACAAAAGAACCTGGTAAATACAAAATTGTAGAAGGTACTGACTACGGTGTTGATAATTTCGCTGTTGGTTTCCGTAAAGATGATACTGCTTTGCGTGACAAAATTAATGGTATCTTAGCTGAAATGAAAAAAGACGGTACTGCTGATAAAATTGCTGAAAAATGGTTAGGCTCAGGCGCAGACTTAGATAAGAGCGATGCTAAATAGTACAATTCGTGATATACTAATAGTACTATGGTCAGTAGGTACAACTGATAATTAAAGAACGAAATGTACACTAGAGAAGCGGCCAGATGGCCCTTCTCTAGTCGTGTTTTGAAGGAGTCTTTCATGTTAGATTATTTATTGCAGATTATCCCAACCATCGCTGATGGTTTAAAGGTAACCGTATCGCTATTCTGTATTGTATGGATTTTATCTATTCCTGGTGGCATTTTAATGGCTATGTTACGTCTATCTAAATTGCCTTTAGTAGATAAGTTTGTTGATGCTTTCGTGTATTTGATGCGTGGCACACCGTTGATGTTACAAATTTTATTCGTCTATTATGCCTTGCCAATCATTACAGACGGTGCCATTCAGATGGATGATGCGACGGCAGCAGTTCTTACCTTCGTTTTAAACTACGCAGCTTATTTATGTGAGATTTTCCGTGGGGGTATTCAATCTATCTCTCGAGGTCAATACGAAGGGGCGAAGGTTCTTGGTTTTACCTATGCACAAACTATGCGTAAGATCATCTTGCCACAAATGTTTAAACGTGTATTGCCTCCTCTTGCGAATGAGACAATTAACTTATTGAAAGATACATCACTCGTGTATGTATTGGCAATGAATGATATCTTGCGTATTACAAAATCTATCGTACAACGTGATTTTGATATTTCTGCATTTCTCGTGGCAGCATTATTCTACTTAATCTTTACCTTTATTTTGACGAATATCTTCAGCTACTTAGAACGAAGATTTGCTGTATACGAAGATTAATCTAATTCTATGGTAGTTTGTCGTATGTAATGGTGTAGCTAGTTTTATAGGTGGAATACCTTTATTTGATGTCTGTAGATGCGTTTTCGTAGATGAGATATCTTTACTTGAGACGCTAATTATATACTTAATCTGACGATGTAAGAGGTACTTATGACATTTGTAAATATGGAGCGTATTGAAAAACGCTTTAATAATCAAACCGTATTGCGCGATGTGTCGCTCAAAATGAATAGAGGAGAAATCGTTTCTATTATCGGGCCTTCTGGTTCTGGTAAATCTACATTTTTACGCTGCTTAGGTCAGTTAGAAACGATTGATGGAGGCTCTATTACCGTTGATGGTACGATTCTTGCTAGTACTGAAAATGGGGTTGTAAAATACGCTTCTCCTCAAACTCAGCATGAATTATTGCTCCGCATGGGTATGGTATTCCAATCTTTCAATTTGTTCCCACATATGACGGTATTAGATAATATTATGATTGCTCCACGTATGGTAAAAGGTATGAAAGATGACGAAATCTCACCGATTGCAGAGCAATTACTCAATAAAGTAGGATTATGGGAAAAACGAGATATGTATCCATCTCGCTTGTCTGGCGGTCAGCAACAGCGTGTAGCTATTGCCCGTGCGCTAGCGATGAATCCAGAAATCATGCTTTTTGATGAACCTACATCTGCTCTTGATCCTGAGCTTACTGGCGAGGTTCTTAAGACAATCAAACAATTGGCGGACGATCACATGACGATGATTATCGTAACTCATGAAATGAACTTTGCTCGTGAAGTATCGGATCGTGTTATCTTTATGGCTGATGGTGTTATTCAAGAAGAAGGAACACCAGAACAAATTTTTAGTCATCCGCAGAACGAAAGAACGAAAGCGTTCTTGGATAATATGTTATAGGAGGTTCTATGAAGTTACGTTTATTTGCGGCAACCTTAGCTGTCATGGCTTTGGGAACGACTTCTATTATGGCGGAAGGTTTACAGAAGACGCCTGATACACCTTTATCTATTGTGGAATCTCAGAAGGATTCCGCATCTATTTTGCCAGAACAATACAAATCCTATGCTACCAAGATGAACACGGTGGTGAAGGATTACAAAAATGGTTATATGTTCTCGATTCCTTGGCGTGTAGCTGATGGCGTTATGTTAGATATGGATGTGCGTAGTGAAAGCGAACATATTCAAGGGTATTCCTTCAATTTAGCGGGCCCTTCGCAAGAGGATTCCTATACAGTATCTTTTACTAAGCGCAATAATACACCACAAGAAGGAATATCTCAAAAAGAATGGAATACGACTTGGTATGGTGTACCTATTAAGGGCATGTCTAATGAGGAGTATTTAAATATCTGGCGCCAACATAGCAATAACTTTGAGCATAATGATATTGTTGGTGGGTTCTTTGCTAAGAAAGGTGCAGTCTCTGCGCGTTGGGATAAAAGTACACCAAAATCTTATGCGGATATGACATCTACAGAACCGGTTCAATCTGTATTTGAAGCAGAATTTATCATGGAGAAAGATCCAACTCATCGGTACAATTTGTCTAGTACGTATGCACCTGTTCGTGCAGAGTTTATGGAGCTAGGTTTGATGGAACATACCATTCCATCCTTCGAATTGATCAATAAGCGTGGCTCTAATGCCATTAATGGTGTTAAGAAGATATTAACAGGTACAAGTGATATCAGTGTTGCAGAAGGTATCAAATTTACCTATCCAAAAGGTTTCACCCGTCTTAATGAAAAAGGTAAGATTGCTTTCACTAAACATAATGTACGCCTTGACATTGAGTCCTTTACAATCCCCGTACAAGCTGTTAGTTCCGGTATGCCAACTATGATGGGTAAGCAAATGCTAGGAGACTATTATCTTAAACAATTGGTTGAGGTTAATAAGGCTACAATTACTCGTTATGAAACGCATATTATTGACGGTAATGTGATGTTTTATTTAGCGGGACATATGAAAAATCCAAATACATCTGATACATCTGTAGCGGAACCAGTATCCTTTGGCGCAACAATTATTCTTGGCAATGAAGGTAATGTAGCAGTAGCTCGAATGATTGGTCCATCCACTAGCAATCTTGCTACTCAGGAACTTATAGATATATTAGATGGTTTTAAATTGACTACTACACTTAATACAAATCAATCGTCTCAGGTTCTTTAATATACGCATAATATTCTTTTATTTGTATAATTCTGTACGATTTGTGCTATAATGTAATAAATCCTCAGAAAAAAGAGGAGTTTTCCTTGATGGTCTAGAATATATTAGTATAGGCTAAACGATATTTGATCATATCCCCTTTGAGGGATTAGGAATAGGAGGGGTTATTATGGTTACCTACAAAACTATTGTCGTACCTACTGATGGTTCTGAAAATGCTAAACGTGCGTTGGAACATGCTCTCGCTGTAGCGGATCGCAACCAAGCTGAATTGATTGTTGTTCACGTTGCAAATATTGTGTCTGCTATTTCCAATTTTGATCAAACACCAATTTCTGGTGGATATGTATCTGAGCAAATTGCTGAGGATATGGAAGAAACTGGTAAGGAAATTCTTAATGATGTAGTGAAAGAAATTCCTGCAGGCGTAAAAGTTAAAAGCGTATTTGAAGTTGGCTCCCCTGGACCTGCACTACTTGCAGTGGCAAAAAAATATAATGCTGATCTCATCGTAATGGGTAGCCGTGGTCTTGGTCCTTTGAAAGGCTTATTCATGGGTAGCGTAAGTAGCTATGTAACTAGCCACTCCACTTGCCCTGTATTAATCATTAAATAATTTATATCTTATATTTTATATAGATATGATAAAAAAAAGAGACTTTGGTTTCTCAAAGTCTCTTTTTTATGTTAAAAATGATATAATGTCTATATGTATGCCATACATATTGGTGTTATACGTTAAGACGTATCGATTAGTGACATAGAAGAGCTACAAAAAAGAATGGATAGGATTAAAAAAGGGGGATTATATGACCGACAAACAAGAATCATTGCTGAAGCTAGCAGAACTGTTTAAAATCTTGGGTGATCCTACACGCCTTAAAATAGTAGAGCTATTACTAGAAAATGAAATGTGTGTTAATCACATTGCAGAAACCATGGAGATGGGACAATCTGCTATTTCTCATCAATTGCGTGTATTGCGCCAAGCACGCCTTGTTACATATCGTAAAGATGGGAAAACAGCATACTATTCTCTAAACGATGATCATGTTGAATGTTTAGTTCGCATGGGGATGGAACACGTAGCTCATCAATAATTTAAATTTTTTATAATGAACACATTTCGTCCTACTTAGGATGAAATGTGTTTTTATATTTTATATATTTTATTTGAGTTGTATTTGATTATGGAGAAGTATATAAAGTGAATCTGTTAATGAAAAATATAGGAATATTAGTGGTATTTTTAGCTACTGTATTCTTATCAACAAAATCTATATGGGCAAAACTAATTTATTTAGATTCACTGAGCCCTTTGAATGTTCTTGTGTGTAGGGCTGTTTTATCATTACCTTTTTTTCTTATACCAATGATTCGTTTTGATTGGAATAGCGTGAATAAAAGTAAGGTTTTATCCTACCGTTGATAACCACCTTACAGATACTTTAATAGGCATTTCACTAGTCTTGCTTTCTGCAATCTTTTGGGCGTTGTTTATTATTTATAGTAAGAGGGCTGTTTCGAATATTAGTTCTACTATTTTTACCAGTACTTATATGTGTATAACTACAGTACTTTTACTTCTCGGCTTTATAATTGATAGCAAAAATTTTACTACATTTTCAACACTCCAAACGCATACTATGATTTATTTAGTATTTTTGGCCATTTTTTGTTCTATCATTCCTTCATACTTGATGTCTTTTGGTCTTAAAAGAATTAATGCATCTCTTGCAGCCGTTATTAGTGCAATGGGACCTATAGTTACTTTAGCTTTAGATGTAGTTATTCTTAATCATAATTTAGCCTTGAATGAAATTATTGGTGCTATAATTGTTACAGCTTGTGTAACTTGTTTAACAAGGCTAAATGCTAAGGCATAAAAAATCACTCATAGTCATATGGCTATGAGTGATTTTTTATAACTATGATTTTTTATTTTAATATAATGGGAATAGATAATAGGCTATAGTAATAAACAGTGGCATAGTTATAGCGGATAAAATGGTGGTTCCCATTACGATTTGTGTAGCATATTCTGGATTATTCTTCATTTCAATAGCAATAAGAGACATATTAATAGCTGTTGGAACGCTATAGGTTATAATGATAGTTTGTGCCGCTATTGGATGCATAGGACCGTAGAACATTATAAATAGTATAGTAATACCAGCTGCTATGAGTGGACTTACAACGAGCCGTAATGTGGTAGCAAGCATGACATCCATCTTAAAGAAGTTTAGCGGTGTTCTATTAATTTGAACACCCAAGGCAATCATAGCGACGCCAACGAAGGCATTGGCAAATATATTGAGCGGTGCAAAGAAGAAGAGACCGTGTAAATCGAAAGGGAGTAGGTGGCAAAGTAGTGCCAGTGGGATGGCATATACCATAGGCATGTGGAATACGACTTTTAGTGCATCCCGTGGGGTTAGTCGTCCAGCTCCAGCTTGGTAGAACCCATAGGTATTACTACTGATAGTTTGAATAATCATGATAGATACAACGCTTACAAGACCTAAATTGGCATAAGGTGTGGCTCCATCGATGACATATGGAATATTAGTAAATACAAAGATAGCAAGGGCGACACCCATATTCCCAACGTTATTAAACATAACGCAGTTTTTTAAGGTTGCAATCTTGGCCACATCATATCCTTGCATCTTACCTACCACATCTGAAAGGATGGAGTTTAGTATGAGTACACAGAGCGCACAGAATACAATTTCTAAAGTACCTGAGTTAAGTTTAGCTTCATACATCGCTCGAAATATAAAGGTAGGTAACAATATATAAAAGTTTAGTTTACTCAGCGTATATAGATCGAGTTTAAATCTTCTATCTAATATAAATCCCACGCCTATAAGTACTAAGATAGGGACCATAGAATTCATAAAAATATGGCCTACTAATTCGAATAGATTCATCATCTCACCTAGAGTTTTTCTTTCATATATTAGTTAATATATAAGGCATAGTTTTAATGTATCGTATAACTATATGTAGTAAATATACAGTTGTTTTATATAAGCTGTAAGTGAATAAGTTTTCTAAAATATTTTTATCTTTTATAGTATTATCATACCATAGTATCTATTGTTTGGGGCTTAAAAATTTATCGATTATGATTACTTATCATAATCATCAGAAACATCTATGCAGAATATGATTTTAGTATACGACTTCAACCATCGATTTATAGTATAATATGAATATATTGTATATTTCAGTTTGTTAGTACACGAAGTGTCTCTAGGTATTACCATGGCTTTTACAGTATGGCGTTTTAAGGGATGCACAGGAGGAGTTATGAAACGAATTTTATTAGTATTAATGAGCGTTTTCATGCTTGCTTTTTTAGTAGGTTGTGGTAATGATGCAAGTAAAACAACTGAGTCAGCTAAACCAAGCACATCTGAAAAGATTACTGTACAAGCTGCAGCAAGTCTTAAAGGTGCTCTTACAGAATTGGCTGATGCTTACAAAAAAAGCCATAACTTAGCGGATGATCAAATCGCTATTAACTTCGCTGGTTCTGGTACATTACGTCAACAAATCGAACAAGGCGCACCAGCTAGTTTATTTATTTCTGCTGACGAGAAAAATATGAAAATGTTACAAGAAAAAGATTTGGTAACTGATGTAAAACCATTCGTAACTAATGAACTCGTTCTCGTAGTTCCAAAAGGTCAACCTAAGGTTGAGCTAAATCAAATCGCTACAGTAAAGCGTATCGTATTGGGCAATCCTGAAACAGTACCAGCTGGTAACTATGGTAAACAAGTATTAACAAAACTAGGCGTTTGGGAACAGGTAGAACCTAATGTAGTATACGCTAAAGATGTAAAAGCTGTAACAGCTTCCATTAGCCAAGGTGCTGGAGATGCTGGTTTCATCTATAAAACTGATGCTATCGCAGCAGGCGATGCAGTTGAAATCTCTGCAGTAATACCGGCTGATTCCCATGATCCAGTTATCTATCCAATCGGTATTATCAAAAAATATGACAACGCATTGGCAAAAGACTTTTACCAATATGTAATGAGCCCAGAAGGCCAAAAAGTATTAGAAAAATACGGTTTCTCTACTTCTAAATAAGAGTAAAGCGCTAGCTTTCAGGGCTAGCGTTTTCTTATGATACAATAGAGATATTATTGATATTATTAATCTTATGATTGCTCACTGTATGCTTTTTCTTTTTACTCATTTGTAGTGATGAGTGCTTAATAATCTAGCATATGATATGATTTTGGGCATATAATTTGTTTGAAAAGTATTTTTGAATTAATGGATATAGCACATACTTTAGCGTTGTTGTGTATAGAAAGGGGGCGTGACATGAGTCCATTATGGCTGTCGCTATGGGTGGCAAGCATCGCTCTTATTATAGTTATTTTAAGTGGCTTAGCGACTTGTTACTGGATGAACCGTTGTAAGTGGGGTGGTATTGCCATTCTTGATGCACTTATTACCTTGCCACTTGTACTGCCTCCGGTAGTCGTTGGTTTTGCGTTACTTATGGTATTTACTCCAGGTTATGCGTTTGGTGCTTGGCTTGAAGCTCATGGTATGAGTGTTGTTTTTGCTGCATCCGGTGCCGTGATAGCCTCCTCTGTAATTGCATTCCCGCTGTTTTATCAAACGGCTATGCTTAGGTGCTTTAGATAAGCCGTTATTGTTTCTTCTGTTTCTTTTGTTGGATTTTTTCCCATTAAGTCCATTTTCATTTGCTGCGTTTGGATTTTGTGCATTTGGATTAGCATCTGCTACAGGCTGCTGCGGTACTGCCTGCTGTTGAGGTGTGTTTGGTGCAGGCTGCTGTTGAGGCTGTGCCGTATTTACTGATGCGGCAGGTTGCTGCTGTGCAGTCTGCTGTTTTGAATCATCCTTCTTGGCATCATTTTTTGCCGTATTATCATCTTTTTTAACTTCTTTTATTTTGTCACTGACTTTTTTAGTTTCATCTCCCAGCTGTTTCAATATATTTTTTGGATTTTTTGAGTCCTGGCTTCCAAATGCCACTAACACAACTGACATTAGGAATAAAATGACACTTTTTATTTGTTTCATATCTCTTCTCCTAACTTTTTATTTATTTAAATAAAATATAATTTATATAAATGAATTTCAATGCTTTCTGTTATTTTTTATTAGCTAGATCAAAATTTTTATTATATAATGCTTTGTAAATACCGTTTTTACTTAATAATTCATTATGGTTTCCTATTTCTT
>ERZ772926.1298-NODE-1298-length-12246-cov-2.906078_pt1 | contig 12246 bp, 13 predicted proteins | sample MGYA00511136_ERZ772926 | MGnify/ENA primary metagenome ERZ772926 (study PRJEB29015, sample SAMEA2737917) | human oral metagenome | biome: human oral; feature: human-associated habitat; material: dental | place: China | collected 2153 ... | reverse complement strand
CGGCTACACTTTTAATGCCTAACTCTCTGCACGCTCTTATAATACGCAGTGCTATCTCACCACGATTTGCTATAAGTATCTTTTGAAACATATCTCCACCCGTATCTTTTTAATTTGCTGAAGTTTTGCTACTTTCCTATCATGAAGGTAAGCTCTGCCTGTACTGCCACCTCACCGTCAACTGTCGCAGTAGCCTTTCCGACTCCTAAAGGCCCCTTTATCCTTATAAGCTCACATTCAAGCTTAAGTTTATCTCCCGGAACCACTTTTCTTTTAAACTTTGCATTATTAATGGCTGCAAAGTAGGCTATCTTTCCCTTATTTTCTTCTAAAGAAAGTATAGCCACCGCTCCGGTCTGTGCCAGTGCCTCTATGATAAGTACTCCCGGCATTACAGGTTCAGCCGGAAAATGTCCCTGAAAATGACTTTCGGTAAAGCTTACACTCTTATAAGCTACCGCCTTTTCTCCCGGCGTTAAACTCTCTACACAGTCTATAAGTAAAAAAGGGTGTCTGTGAGGTATTATTTCTTCTATTTCTTTAATTCCTAACATCCTATTCTCCTATCTTATCCTAAAAAGCGGCTGTCCGAACTCTACTACCGACTCATCTTTTACAAGTACGGCTTCCACCACACCGTCAAATTCGCTTTCAATCTCATTCATCAGCTTCATCGCCTCTATAATGGCGATTACCTGTCCCTTTTTAACACTGTCTCCTACGCTTACAAAAGGCTTGGCATCAGGAGAAGGGGAGGAATAAAAGGTACCCACCAAAGGAGAAGTTACAATATTTTCATTATCCATATGCAAAGACTCTTCCTGAACTTCACTTGTCTCTACTTCGTAATGAACCTCTGCCTTATTAGCCTTTACAATATTTTCTTTCTGATTTACCTTAACTGTTTTCGCAGTTTTTTTCCTTATAACTATTTTTTCAGTCTCGGTTTCATATACAAATTTGTCTATCTCATTTTTCTTAGCAGCTTCCATTAAAGCTATCAAATCTTTAAGTTCCATATTACAGTCTAAGCCTCATATTTTTTAAATACTATAGTTGCATTATGTCCGCCAAAACCAAGGGAATTGCTTATAGCTACATTTACCGGCATACTGACACCGCTTCCCTTGCAGTAATCCAAATCACAGTCCTCATCGGTATTTTCAAGTCCTACGGTTTTATGTAAATATGAATCCTCTATGGACTTAACACATACTACTGCTTCAACACCGCCGGCGGCACCCAGAAGGTGTCCTACCATGGACTTGGTGGAGTTTATCTTAAGTTTATAAGCATGTTCGCCAAAAGCAAGTTTTATAGCCTTGGTTTCAAATAAATCATTATAATAAGTACTTGTTCCATGAGCATTTACATAGTCAACATCCTCAGGAGCAAGTTCAGCATCCTTAAGTGCATACTCCATAGCCTTGGCAGCTCCTGAACCGTCCTCAGCCGGAGAGGTTATATGGAAGGCATCGCAGGTAGCTCCGTACCCTACTATCTCCGCATAGATTTTTGCCCCTCTTTGCTTTGCATGCTCAAGCTCCTCAAGTATTAAAATACCTGCTCCCTCTCCCATTACAAAACCTGCTCTGTCCTTATCAAAAGGTATGGAGGCTCTTGTTTTATCTTCGGTGGTGTTAAGTGCGGTAAGTGCCGCAAATCCTGCCACTCCTATAGGAGATATGGAAGCTTCCGATCCTCCTGCAAGCATGACCTCCGCCTCACCGTAAGCTATACTTCTGAACGCCTCGCCTATGGAGTGTGTTCCAGTCGCACAGGCGGTAACAATATTTATATTCTTTCCTCTGAGTCCGAATTGTATGCCTACATTACCTGCCGCCATATTGGAAATCATAAGCGGAACAAGCAGCGGAGCTACTCTTGAAGGTCCTTTGTCAAGCAGCTTTGAATGTTCTCTTTCCATAGCCTGAAGACTTCCTATTCCTGAGCCTACGGACACTCCCACTCTAAAGCTGTCTTCCTTTTCCATATCAATTTGGGCATCTTCCAAAGCTTCTTTTGCAGCTGCTACAGCATATTGTGAAAATGCCTCCATACGCTTTGCCTGTTTTGCATCCATAAAATTCTTTGCATCAAAACCCTTAAGCTCGGCTGCAAGTTTAGCCTTAAAGTCAGAAGTATCGAAATAGCTTATAGGCTCTATTCCGCACACTCCCTCCTTACAAGAGTTCCAGAAATCACTTACATTAAGCCCTATAGGAGTTATAGCACCCAGACCCGTTATGACTACCCTTCTTTTCATCTAAAATCTCCTTAATGTTAAAATACTTATTTGCTCAAAAGCCGTACAGACTTATATATCAAGTTACAGTTAAGCTAGTTCATCTTCGTCAAAAAAACACCTACATATATAATCCGCCGTCCACACAAAGCACCTGACCGGTTATATACCTTGCTTCCTCTGAAGAAAGGAAGCAGACTGCATTAGCTATGTCCTCAGCCTTTCCGAAAGCCTTCATAGGTATGTTTTGCACCACCGCCTCTTTTATGCTGTCTGAAAGTACGGCAGTCATATCCGTTTCTATAAATCCGGGAGCTATTGCATTGACAGTAATACCTCTTGAAGCAAGTTCTCTTGCTGCGGACTTTGTCATACCTACCATGCCTGCCTTAGCCGCCGCATAATTAACCTGACCTGCATTACCCATCACTCCGGATACTGATGATATATTAATAATGCGTCCGCTTCTTGCCTTTATCATAGTTCTGCTTACAAGCTGCATACAGTTAAAAGCCGACTTTAAGTTACTTTCTATTACCTTATCGAACTCTTCTTCGCTCATCTTCATAAGCAAATTGTCTTTGGTTATACCTGCATTGTTAACCAGTATATCAAGCTTGGAATGTTTTTCCAGTATATAGTCGATCATTTGTTTGCTGTCTTCATATTTTGAGACATCACACTTATATATCTCACCATCCCCGTTAAGTGACTTAATAAGTTCAAGAGTTTCCTTAGCCTTATCTTCGGAACCTCTGTAATTAACTATAATATAGGCTCCCTCACTGCTAAGCTTAAGTGCTATGGCTCTTCCTATTCCCTTTGCCGCACCTGTAACAAGTGCCACTTTTTTATCTAATCTCATATAAGCTCCTCCAAAATAAAGTGTAATCCGTTTACTTATTTAAGAACTTTTGCTACAGACCCAATTCCTTTATAACATTGTTCATATCTTCAACAGTTTCTATAGAGTAAACCTTTGCTTCTTTATCTATCTTTTTTACAAAACCGCTAAGCACCTTCCCCGGACCGATCTCAATAAAAGTATCCACTCCTTCTTTTAACATATTTCTTATACTCTGCTCGAATCTTACAGAGCCGAATACCTGCTTTCTTAAAAGTTCTTTGATATCTTTATCATCACAGACAAACTCGGCTGTATAATTAGCCACATAAGGTATGGTAGGTTTTTTTATCTCTACATTTTTAAGATACTCATAAAGCTTATCCCCTGCAGGCTTTAGAAGCCCCGAATGAAAGGGTCCGCTTACATTAAGCGGCAAGACTCTTTTAGCACCCGCTTCTTTAAGTTTTTCACCTGCCTTTTCAACTGCTTCAACTGTTCCGGAAATAACTATCTGCCCCGGGCAATTGTAATTGGCTATCCATACATTCTCTATATCTTTAAGGCAGTTTTCTATAACAGCCGCATCAAGGTTTAAGACCGCCGCCATTGTTCCTACTCCTAAGGGTACCGCTTCTTGCATAAGCTTGCCCCTATGCCTTGCCAAAACTATAGCATCTTCTTCGGATATAGCTTTTGCAAGGTATAATGCCTCATATTCTCCAAGGCTCAGCCCTGCACACACATCAGCTTTTAGGGCAGTTTTTTCTATAACTTTTAACATGGCAATGCCTGTTGTTACCATGGCTGCCTGTGTATATTCCGTCATATCAAGCTTCTTGTTTTCAGTAAACACCAGTTCTTCCATATCAAGGTCTAAAAGCCTTGAAGCATTTTCATATACTTTCTTTGCAGCTTCATCATATCCTGAGATCCAAATATTCACAGGGCGTGGTTGTATGGCGCATTGCAATTTCTGTGTATACCCGCAGACCTTGCATGGTCATAAATATAGGCTGAGAAGTCCTGAAAATGTAGTGGAGGAGTTCCGATATATCGCAGATAATTTTCCTGATGTGAAAGAAGTTGTTATTGAAGATGATACCTTTACTGCAAAAAAAGATCGTGTTATAAATATATGTAAATTGCTTATAGAGAATGGACTTCATAAAAGACTCTCTTGGTTATGTAACGCGCGCGTTAATCTTGATTTAGAAACTATGAAGATGATGAAAAAAGCGGGATGTCGTTTAATTATTCCTGGGATTGAAAGTGGCAGTGAAGAGATCTTGCGGAACATAAAGAAAGGCACGAATCTCAAACTTATTCGAGCCTATATGAAAAATGCGAAGAAAGCCGGACTCCTTGTACATGCTTGCTATATGGTGGGGAATCAGGGAGAAACGAAGAAAACCATGGAGGACACGTTTAATCTTGCCTTAGAACTTAATGCAGATACGGCTCAGTTTTATCCGCTACTTCCTTTTCCAGGAACCGAAGCGTATATGTGGGCGAAATCGAATGGATATATCACTGGGAAATATGATGAATATGTCAAGGAAGATGGGACAATTAACTGCGTCTTGAACCTTCCGGATCTTTCGGCGGAGGAAATGGTCACATTTTGCAATGATGCACGCAGAAAATATTATTTGCGACCTAGATATATTTTGCATCGTTTGTGGATGGGGTTGAAAGATCCCGATGATTTGAAACGTTCCTTGAAAGCTTTTGGGAAATTAAGGAAATTTTTATTAAAGAGATGATATTTTAAGGATGATTTGTTTATGATGGTGCAGCGTGATGGATTATTTGACTGTATAAAAGGTGGGTTGATTCTTCTCGTTGTTCTTGGGCACAGTATAGTATACTCTTTTCCTGATGAGTATTTGACTCGCTGGGATTTTAAGTTGATATATTCATTTCACATGCCCTTCTTTATCCTCGTGAGTGGATATCTGGTAGAAGCATCGAAGAAAGAACGAGGTTGGAAATGGCTCTGGCGTCGTTCGTCTAGATTGATGTTGCCTTACTGTACATGGTCAGCTATTGCGAAGGTTTTTTCTGTTGCATTCATGCAGTTTTTTTCCAAGTCGTATGAAGGGCTGGCGGATGTTTATTGGTTTTTGATTGTTCTTTTTTTATGTGATATAACATATGTGCTCATAGGGTTTGTCCGAAAAAGGAACTATGGTTTCGTATTATATTCTGTTGCTCTGTTTATTGGTATATGTATATTGGGGGGGTGGATAGATAGTTTTTGGCATATTTTTAAGCTGTACGTATTGTATATGCCTTTCTATTTTTTTGGTGTAATCTTTTTCCGGTATAAAGAGAAAGTCGAACGAGTGCTTCTGGTCGGCGCACCACTTTTTTTCCTGATGTATATCATCATGCTTGGGGGGTTTGATGTAGGAGAGCATCGTGCGCTCTACACCTTTGTGCATTTGTGGTATCCTGGAGTAACTTATGGTGGATTGGTAGCTATAGCTACTTTGTATAACCGTATTGTATTGTTTTTTGGCGTATTGGTCTGGTATCTTGTTTTTAAGAAAGTTTATATCTTAGCTGATAGACGTGATGCAGGAAGACTCTCTTTTTTGGGAAAACGTACAATGCCAATATATCTGATGCATTCTTTTTTCTTTGTAGCATGTGGCTTTAGTGGGTTTGTGAATGTCATCGTAGGAGCTTGCTTGGGGATAGGCGGCGCTCTCCTCATTTATTACATAGTGAAGAGATATCGGGGGATTCGAATATTGTTGTTTGGTGAGTTTTAAACTCAGTTATTGCTATGATTTATGGAGGGAGTACATTGAAGATTGTCATAGATTGCCGATTTATGAATCACTCTGGTTTAGGAAGGTACACTTGTGAGATCGTATCTCGTCTTGTGCAATTTTCTGAGCACGAGTATATTTTGCTTCTGAATCGGGATGAAATAAATCAAGGCTTTGTCGATGCGTGTCAATTGGACAATGTATCTTTCTTGTATATTAACGCTCCGATGTACAGCATAAAGGAACAGTTTTTGTTGCCGATATGCATTCCTTCCTGTGATTTGTTTTGGGCTCTTCATTATAATGCGCCCATTTTTCCTGTTCGTGCAAAATATAAGATGGTTACTATCCATGATGTGGGGCATTTAGCCTTGCCGAACGATCTTTCTTTTTTTAAAAGATGTTATGCAAAATTATTGATGTATACGTCAACGCATTTTTACGATAGGATTCTTACCGTATCAGAGTTTTCCAAAAGGGAAATTATCCGGTTTGAAAAAATATCGGAGCGTAAGATAGCGGTTCATCCATGTGCTGTTGATGTGAACGAATATTATCCTGTGACAGACAGAACTCGCATTTCTGCTGTTTTAAAAAAATATTCTTTGCCTGATAAATATTTCTTATATGTGGGAAATGTAAAACCGCATAAAAATATATTAGGTATGATCAAGGGGTATGCTGAGTTTTTTCAATCGAAAATTAATCTTGAGATATGTTTAGTTATTGTTGGTAAAAAAGATGGCCTGTTGACCGGTGTTCAGGGATTGCCGGCATTGCTGAAGAAATTTAATCTGGAGGACAAGGTGTTTTTTACGGGATTTGTAGATGAAGAGGATCTGCCTTCTCTCTATTGTGGAGCTCAAGCGTTTTTATTTCCTTCGCTCTATGAAGGTTTTGGTATCCCTGCGTTAGAGGCTATGGCTTGTAATTGTGTGGTCGTATCATCTACCGCAGCCTCTTTGCCCGAGGTTTGTGGCGATGCCGCTATATATGTGGATCCTCATAGTGCCTCATCTATTGCCGAAGGCTTAACAGCATCTGGAAATAATGCAGGGGAGATGAAGAAAAAGGGGAATGAACGTGTAAAGATGTTTTCGTGGGAACGTACGGCAGAACGCATACGAGCATTAATAGGGAGCTTTGCGGTATAAAATGACTAGTTTATCTAAAGTACCACTATCCATAAAATTCTTGTTGTTTTTTTTAATCGTATGTCCTGGTGTGTATATTGGCGATGTTCTCCTGAATGTTTGCGATGTGTACATTCCTGTGCTTCTTTTGTATTTTCTTATAGCTCATAAATTGACGTATTGGCATATGAACAACCCTGTTCGCTTCTTGTCTTTTTATGCAGGCGTTGCAATCCTGTCGATATGTATTGCCTCTGTGGGAATGGGGGCGATACAGTGGAGTGCGCTGTTGAAATGGCTGCGCTTATTGTATTTGCCTTCAATCTATATCGTAGCAGTGCATCTGATTGATAGAAAGCAAATCGGTGCTTGCTTGAATAATATTGTGATCTTAGGCGGATGTACGGCCTTACTTGGGATTATCCTATATATCCAGCAAAGTGAGTGGTACAGGGCTCCACAGACAATGATCTCTTTGACGGGAAAGATTGTTTACCGTGCAGGAGGTGTGTTTGCTGAGCCTGGTCAGTTTTCTTTGATGTTACTAATTGTTTTCATCATCGCGAATGTAATGTGGACTTCAGGTGGAAGGTATCGCTTTTTGTATGTGGCTGTGATGCTTCTTTGCCTATGGGGACTTATGGTGACGTATAGTCGAATTGGTATTATCGCATTGATGCTGTTTTTTTTATATAGGATTTGCATATCTTGGCTGATGTCATGGCGGGCACGCGTGAAGATGTTGGTAGGAATTGCTGTTCTTGTTGCACTCGCGTGTTCCTTTTATCAGTTCAATGAGGAGGCCGCATATATTATCGATGAAAGAGTCTTGCCGTTGATGGAAATTTCGTCGCAGGCAGAACTTGCTGATCTTTCAGCGGGAAGAGCGAATACATGGAGCGATAATCTGACGCATTTTCTTTATCAAGAGCAAGAATACTGGCTCTTCGGACGAGGATATAAGATTGAAGAGTATAATATAGGGAGTTACTCTATAGATAATAATTTTCTTTATGCGCTGTTGCATACCGGTTTTATCGGGGGGGGTGTATTTGCGCTTTTTTGGATGTGATACCTTGTACAAGCGATTTGATAAAACGGATTTATTTGCCATAATCATGGGGGGATGCACACTAGCTCTCTTTTTGTATTGCCTTACCGCCGATGCAGTAACGATGTATCGAGGTATGGGGGTATTTATGCTTTTATATGCCATGGGTCATGTCAGATTGACTGCTCGCTAAGTATGGGAGGCGACGTTCGATTGAAAAAAATCTTTCAGTCATATTGGACTAAATTTCGATATGCATTATTTGTAGGATTGAAGCAGCCCGTCATGCGTCATCCTAAATTGTATTGTCTTCAAAGAGTCTTACGCAAACTAGATGATGAGTCATTTATGGAAAGAATTATAGGGTCAGATACGATATTGATTCGACATTATGGAGAACAGAATAAGAATCGCAATGTATATTTAATTCGTATCACACATCGGGCTGGTTTCTGTTCGGCTCTTCGATCTGTGCAGCGTGGCCTTTTTGATGCGGATAATTTGGATTGTGTTCCTGTCGTAGAATTTGTTCCGGATTCTGTCTATGCTGAGAAAGAACCTCTTTTTAACACGACAAATCCATTTGAATATTATTTTTGTCAAACTTCGGACATTTCTTTAGAGGAAGCATATCATAGCAATCGTGTATTTGTTTTTGAAGAATCATTTTGCTTGCCACGAATCGAACGCGACTTGTTTGATGACGATGTAAATAGTTCGGCATATATTGTAACAGATGACTATCTGAGGAAACTGGCTCAAGTTCATAAAAAATATGTTATATTAAATGAACGTACACAGAAATACATTTCGGATAGTGTGCAGAGTCTATACACAGGTGACTGGAAAAATGTAATTGGTGTGCATATCAGAGGAACAGATTTTTTGCATAAATGGAAAGATCATCCGATTGCTGTATTGCCTGAGGATTATTTTCCTGAGATTGATAATGCTTTGAATACAGGCTTCCAACAGGTTTTTCTTGCTACTGATGATGAAAATTATTTGACTTTATTTCAGGAGCGGTATGGGAAAAAGTTACTTAGCTTCGATGATGTATGCCGTGGGACAGGAGAAATAAATATTGCTTTTGTTGAAAATGAGCGGAAACACCATGCCTATTTAAATGGGTTGGAAGTCTTAAGAGACGCCTATGTGTTAGCACGATGTGGCGGTCTGATTGCAGGATTATCTCAAGTATCAATGCAGGCGCGTATTCTAAAGTTTAGCCAATGTGAGGAATATCGTTTTATTAGAATATTGGACAAAGGGATTTACCAGGGGTAAACAATGCGAGTAGCAAATGTATTACGCAACAGCATGTACTCCATGACACTGTATGTCGTATTGGCTGTCCTCGGCATCTTGATTCGGCAGGCGTTTACACGTCATTTGCCTATAGAACTCTTGGGTCTTGAAGGATTGTTCACCAATGTGATTGCTCTTTTATCCATTGCGGAACTGGGAATCAGTACTGTGATCAGCTACGGGCTTTATCGAGAGATTGCAAACAAGAACGAAGCCGAAGTCAATATGCTGATGAGCATCTATCGGTATATCTATCTCCTAATAGGTACGCTGGTTGCCCTGATTGGTGTCGTTCTGTTTTTCTTCTTGCCGTGGATTGTGCGAGATGAAAGTGTTGCATGGGGATATGTTCAATTTGTTTATGTGATTCAGATTTGCACAGTACTCAGTACGTATTTCCTGGCATATCGACGCACGTTGTTTGCGGCGGATCAGAAGGATTATATCTGTGTTCGCATTGATCTCGTCTGTACATTTGCCGCGAATCTTGTGAAGTTCGCTGCGATTGTTGTTTGGCAGAGTTATACGATGTATGCGCTCTCCGCGCTTGGATTCAATATATTGGCGAATCTGATCATCTCGCATCTGCTTGGCAAGGAATATCCGTTCCTGCATACGGTCAAGGTCACGATACAGGATTTGCGACAGCGGAAATTTTTTGTAGATGTAAAGAATTTCCTGATTCACAAATTATCTTATGTTGTCTATATGGGGACGGATACGATCATTATTTCCTCGATACTGGGACTGCGTACAGCTGGTCTTGTGGCAAATTATGTCCTTCTCTGTGATGGCGTTTACAAGCTCTTGTACAAGATGCTGCAGGGAATCATCCCTTCTGTCGCGAACCTAGTTTATACGGATGATAGGGAAAAAAGTTATCGTGTTTATCGTATGCTGGATTTTGCTTACTTTTTGATCGGAGGGTATATCGCTTGCATCTATTTCACTGTGCTTCAACCATTTGTGGCGCTCTTCTTCGGGGCAGAATTCTTGCTTGAGGATGCCTATGTGATGGCTTTGGCCGTCAATGTTTTTCTTGGCATGCAGTTTGAGAACGCATACAACTTCCGCAGTACGCATGGTGTGTTTGAAAATGATCGCGGCTATATGGTTCTATCTGCTGCAACGAATCTGATTTTATCGGTGATCTTGGCGCATTACCTCGGTGTTGTCGGTGTGATGATCGGCACGATTGCAGGGTTGTGGTTCATCGTCTATGGTCGCGTGCAGTTTGTCTTTCGTGTGATTTTTCGCCGAAGCATGAAGAAATATTGGTGGCGTCATGCGTGGTGGAGCACGGTCGTTTTTTTTGAAATCATGTTAATCGAGGAGATATTGAGTGCGTCATTTTTCTCTTCGACGTATACGGGATTGCTCGTCAAATGTCTATGTGCAGCATTGTTGATGTTGGGGATGCAGGTTCTTGTATTTCATCGGGGCGAGGAGTTCCGCAGTGTATGTTTGTACGCCGTTGAGGCGAAGGATGTTCTTATGAGCAAGATTCGGGGGAGGAAATCTCAGTGAAGAAAGCATTGATTACAGGAATCACAGGGCAGGATGGTTCCTATCTTACGGAATTGTTGCTGGAAAAAGGCTATGAGGTTCACGGAATCATCCGGAGGCAGAGCAGTCAGAATACGGAGAGAATCGACCATGTCTTGAATGATTCGGCATTTGCCAAGCGTGTTTTTCTGCACTATGGTGATTTGACGGACTCCAGCAATGCGCATGGATTGATTCAAGAAATCCGCCCGGATGAGGTCTACAATCTGGCTGCACAATCCCATGTAGCTGTATCCTTTGAGGTGCCGGAGTATACGGCGGAGGCGACGGGCGTAGGGACGATTCGTCTTTTGGAGGCAGTGCGGCAGAGCGGTTTGTCGATACGTTTTTATCAGGCGTCAACCTCGGAGCTTTTTGGCGGTCTGCCTGAGACGGCTCCGCAGAGTGAGGCGACGCCGTTTTATCCGAAGAGTCCTTATGGGGCGGCGAAACTCTACTCATTCTGGATTACGAAGAACTACCGTGAATCCTATGATATGTTCGCTGTGAACGGGATTCTATTCAATCATGAGTCGCCGCGCCGCGGTGAGACGTTCGTCACGCGTAAGATCACGATTGCGGCGGCTAAGATTATGGCAGGAAAGCAGGAGAAACTTTCTCTTGGCAACCTCGATGCAAAGCGCGACTGGGGATTTGCGGGGGATTATGTCGAGGGGATGTGGCGGATGCTGCAGCAGGATACGCCCGATGACTATGTGCTTGCGACAAATGAAACGCATACCGTACGCGAGTTTGCTGAACTGACTTTCCGTGAACTTGGTGTCGAGCTCCGATGGCAGGGAGCAGGGATTGAGGAAAAGGGCTATGACGCAAAGACGGAGCGTCTGCTCGTTGATGTCGATCCACAGTTCTTCCGTCCCGCTGAGGTCGAACTGCTTTGGGGCAATCCGTCAAAAGCTGAGAAAGAACTTGGTTGGCATCGTAAAGTATCGTTCCCTGCGCTTGTCCGTATGATGGTTCAGTCAGATGTGGAGAAATACGGGAAGTAAGAGAGCATCATAACGTGGAGATTGAATGATGGAAAAGCATGCAAAAATATATGTTGCAGGACATCGAGGGATGGTTGGCTCGGCAATCTGCCGTGAGCTTGAGCGGCAGGGATATGGAAACATCATAACGAGAACGCATCGGGAGCTGGATCTTTGTCGGCAGGATGTGGTAGAGAGCTTCTTTGCTGCGGAAAAGCCCGAGTACGTGTTTCTTGCTGCTGCGCAGGTAGGTGGTATCCAGGCGAACTCCGAGGCACCGGCAGATTTCATGTACCGGAATATGATGATTGAGATGAATGTCACTCATGCTGCGTGGAAGAGTGGGTGCAG
>ERZ772926.1296-NODE-1296-length-12250-cov-17.076425_pt1 | contig 12250 bp, 1 predicted proteins | sample MGYA00511136_ERZ772926 | MGnify/ENA primary metagenome ERZ772926 (study PRJEB29015, sample SAMEA2737917) | human oral metagenome | biome: human oral; feature: human-associated habitat; material: dental | place: China | collected 2153 ... | reverse complement strand
AGCTTGCCCATATCGGCACCAAAAAGCCCGCGCAGGCGCTGTGCATCCATCACGAAGCCCACGAATATCGCCGAGGTTAGCGCGCCGAGGGGCAGCATGATGTTTGAGCTTACGAAATCCAAGCAGTCAAAAAAGCTCGCGCCGAAAAGCTTAAACCTGCTCGCATAATCCGCATGCATCGATAGCAGCGAGCATGCGCCTAGCACCGCTATGACGCACCCCGAGATGCAGACTGCGCGCAGGCGCGAAATTTTAAATCTGCCGATGAGATAGAAGACGAAGGGCTCGATCATCGAAACCGCGCTCGTGATCCCCGCGAAAAAGAGCGAGACGAAAAACGCGACTTCAAGCACCTGTCCCGCTAGCCCCATTTTTGCAAACATCGTAGTGAGCGAGACAAACACAAGCCCCGCACCCTGCGCGGGATCGGCGCGGAATTCGAAGATGAAGGTAAAGACGATGAGCCCCATCATCAGCCCGATCGCGATGTTGATAAATACGATGTTTACCGAGCTTCGCACGAGCCGCACCCCCTCGCTAAGCGATGCCGCGTATGCTGCGATACAGCCGACGCCCACGCACAGGGTAAAAAGCGCAAGTCCGAGCGCGGATAGGACGGAATTAACGGTGATTTTGCCGAAGTCGGGGTAGAAAAGAAATTTCGCCGCCGCGCCGAAGCCCTGCATCGTGCACGCATACGCAAGCATCGCAAGCAGCAGCACGAAAAGAAGCGGCATCATCACGACGTTGAGCCGCTCGATACCGCGCATACACAAGCCAGTGCCAATACAGGCATAAATGTTTTGAATTTCATACTTCCTCCTTATGATGAGCCGCCCCGGAAAGGGCGGCTTTCACAATCCTTACATGAGTGGTTAAGAACTCGAATATTCAGATTCGATTATTTTGTAAGACCTGCTTGTTGCATCAACAATGCGATTTGAGCTTTCATTTCTTCATTATCGCGTTGTACTTGATCGTATTTAGCAGTTAACTCTAGATCATGTTGTTTCATACGTTCATTTTCAGCTTTCAATGCAGTCACTTCATCCTGCAATACATACGTGGAGCTGATAGGGCCGGCCTTATAACGTGCAGGAACCGCTTTCTTCGCATCGGAAGTACCGAATTTGTAGGATACGCCCGCATTAATCATGTTGTCATGACCGCCAAGAGATACGCCCATATGGAACATTGTAGATTCATTAGTATAGTGCGCCACGCCTACAGCTGCAGCGGTGCTGCCTTTATAATGACCTACAGCAGCCAATACTTGAGTTGGTTCCAATGGATCATATTGTAATGGTTTGAGGCCAGAAATAGCTGCACTAGTAGCACCTACATCAGCGATCTTACCATCCACGCTACGCATAGCACTGCTCAATTGATTTACGTTAACCGCATCAGTACCATCTACACCAGGGCCTACATTAGTAATTCTATTACCACCGTTATTGAGGCCGTCTTTAGTAAGACTTACAGCATTACCTTGAACAGGTGTAATTGTCATACCGCCACCGTTCATAACAGTTGTATTACCAGCAGCATCCGTAGTCGTTACGGACTCAAGACCTTTCAAGTCTTTAGCCAACTTGATGTTATAGCCATCACCAGCAGCGTTTTTCACAACACCGATATTATTATCTGCCAAACGGTTCACATCAGCACCACCAGTCAAGTTCATAGTATCTCCCAATCCACGAACCACTTTACCGCTATCGCCAGGTTGGTCACCTTGGAATACACGGCCTGTTCTAGCCTTGTTGTTGAAGTCATCATTAACAGCTTTCAATTGATCTTCTGTTGCGGCACGACCAGGAACAGCTACAGGGTTTTCAGGATCCCAAGTTTTGTTATCCAAACCTGTTACGAAGTTGCCTTCTTTACCGTCGGAAGTTTGCTTACCTACAACTACGTCGCCGGCTTTCACCGTATTTGCCGTTACAGAACCGTTGTTGCCGTCGATTTTAACTTGATTATCACCTTTACCGGCTGTAATCGTTCCTGCAGAGCCATCCAACTTAACTTCTTTGTCGCCATTGCCGGCTGTAACAGTACCTTCGGAACCGTCAATCTTAACTTGTTTTGCCGGGTCCTGACCAAGAGTGATCTTATCGTTCAAGGCCATCTTGATGGCGCCGTTATCAACAGAAGTTTTGATATTACCGTCACCTTTTAGATCGATTGTTTCGCCAAGAGGTTTCTTCACGGAGTTACCGTCTTCCGCTTTAAGACCGAAGCCTGTGGATTTGATGTCTTCAATAGCTGTATGCAATTGACCGCCGTTTACAGCGTCCTTGCTACCAGCGCCAATAGTACCATCAGCCACATTAGTGATCTTCTTATCAGCCGCATCGATACCGTCTTTTGTTACCTTAGGACCATTTTCGATAGTCAAACCGTCTTTATTAACAGTAACAGCTTTGTTGCCACCATCATTGATTTGCAAGCCGTCTTTCGTCAACTTAGTCGCTTCATTAGCGCCGTCCTTGATAGTAACACCGTTTGTATCCATCTTAGTGTTGCCTGTAGTTACAGTCTTAGCAGTTACAGTATCTACAGTGATGTCTTTTTTCAATTCTACCTTAACAGCACCGTCGTCTACGGATGTTTTGATATTTTTGTCATCACCTTTAACCTTAACAGTTTCACCAAGAGCTTTCTTCACGGATTGACCGTCTTCCGCTTCAAGGCCAAAGCCTTTAGTTTTAAGGCTTTCAACAGCATCATGCAATTGACCGCCGTTAACAGCGTCTTTGCTATCTTTGGCAACCGTACCATCTTGAACGTTTGTAACCTTCTTGCCTGCTGCATCGATGCCGTCCTTCGTCATGGATGGACCATCGGTAATCTTCACGCCGTCTTTTGTAACAGCTGTCAACGGATTACCTGCTGCATCTTTAATAGTCATGCCTTCGCCGTTTACAACGGTTTTACCATTTGCACCATTAGCTCCGTTGTTGAAAGTAATGGAGTTCAAGTCTTTAAGGTCTTTTGCCAAACGAACATTGAGGATATTATTTTTGCTGATAACACCAATATTGTTTTCAGTCAAATCATCTTCGTTTGTTACGCCGCCCTTAATGTCCAATTGTTCATTAAGTTTTTTCTTGATAACATTACCGGAATCACCACCATATGCCATACCGTCATCTTTGGTTGCCACTTGATGTGTCTTACCGTTTTCATCAGTGTATTTAATACGAGTGATTTTGTTACCGTTGAGGTCCGGATCACCTTTTTCAACAGAAATGTCAGCACTGCGGCCGTCTTTGCCGTTAAGACCGATGTGACCTACGCCGTCTTTACCGGAAATAGATACAGCTTCTTTGCCGTCCTTACCGGTAACAGCTACCTTGCCGTCTGTACCGTTCGCAGTGTCAGGACCTGTAATAGACACGCCGTCCTTACCGTCTTTGCCAACTTTCACGGATTCAGCTTTAAGGTTTTTATTCATCTTCACGTCAATAGTAGTATCACCGGTTTGTGCATCTTGCTTGATGAAAGTCTTGATGTTTTCGCCGCTGTAATCTCCGTCAGCTGCAGTACCTTCACCTTTAATAGTCACTTTAGAGCCAAGCTTGTTAATTTTTTCTCCGCCTTGGTTAGCATCGAATTTCAAACCTTTATTAGTCAATGCGTCTGCACTATCTTTGATTTTGTCATTTAAGTAGTCCACATTAACCGCTTCGCTACCATCGTTGCCTGTAGCATATGCCACATTCGTTACGTGAGTACCGCCTTGTTTATTGTTATATGCAGGACCTTCGTAAGTTACCTTGGATTTATCAGGATTACCAGTAGGGTCCAAATCATACTTAACAGCACGGTCATTCAATTTATCAAGTTTGGATTTAGAAGCAACGTCTTTGATGGTAACGGTTTCTGTTTGATCCGGATGATTCTTATCTTGTACAGTCAACGCTACATCGCCGTTTGCATCCACAGTGTAGTCTCCATTGGAGCCTGCCGCTTGATTTCTAATCAAACGATAATCAGTGGAGTTAGCACTTTGAGCATCCAACGCTTTTTTCAATTGATCTTCTGTTGCGGCACGACCGGATACAATCTTATCTGCATCCCAATCTTTATTATCAAGACCTGTTACATAGTTGCCTGTTTCGCTGTCGCCGGCCGCGTTGTTAACAGTTTGACCACCCATAGTAGCACCGCCTGCTTTCACAGTCTTAGCCGCCGTTACGGAATCAAGATTTTTAAGGTCTTTCGCCAATTGAAGTTCCAATTTGTTAGTGCCATCAGCTTTTACGTTGATATTGCCGGCTGCACTCTTGAACGCTGCAGATTCAGATTCAGTTACGCCTTCACCTTGTACTTTCACTAAAGAGTTCAATTTTTGTTTATTCACAGTGCCAGTGTTGTTACCAGTGAATTGTAAACCGTCCTCCATAGTCGCAACTTGGTGCTCACCGTTGCCGTCAGTGTATACGATACGAGTAAGGCCGTTTGTACCATCTACACCTTTTTCGCCTTTAACGCCGGTAGCAGGATCATCGTAACCAGGTTTCACGGACAAGTCGATACCATTAGTACCGTTCACGCCGTTCGTTCCAGCAGGGCCGGTCAAGCCAATGTGGCCTACGCCATCCTTACCGGAAATAGAAACTGCTTCTTTACCATTTTTATCAGTAACAGCTACCTTGCCATCTGTACCGTTCGCTGTGTCAGGGCCTGTAATAGATACGCCGTCCTTACCATTTTTGCCAACCTTCACAGATTCAGCTTTAAGGTTTTTATTCATCTTCACGTCGATAGTCGTATTGCCTGTCGCCGCATCCTGTTTGATGAAAGTTTTGAGGTTTTCACCACTGTAATCAGCGTCAGCTGCAGTGCCTTCACCTTGAATTGTAACAGTAGATCCTAATTTGTTAGTTTGTACGCCGCCTACATTGGCATCGAATTTGAGACCTGTGTTAATCAAGTCATTCTTGGTATTCGTAATTTGATCGCCAAGGTCTTGTTTAACTTGATGTAATTGACCGCCGTTTACAGCATCTTTAGAGCCGGCCGCTACGTTACCGTCTTTCAAGTTAGTAATTTTTGTACCATCCTGGCCTTCCAATGTTACTGTGTCATGGCCTGTGTTACCGTCATATTTTACGGAACGGTCTTTTACATTATCTAGTTCAGTTTTGGACGCAATATCCTTAATCGTTACAGTTTTAACGTCACTGGATTTTTCATCTTTTACTTTCAAGTCTACTTGATTGTTTTCAACCTTATAGGAACCGTCTGCCGCGTTGTTCGGATTAGCAATTAAACGGTAATCTGTAGCACTTGCATTAGACGCTTTCAAAGCATCGCTAACCTTCTTAAGTTGGTCTTCTGTCGCTGCGCGTCCCTCTACATACGTAGGATCTGAAATGTCCCAAGTTCTATTATCTAAACCTGTTACAAAGTTACCAGTTTGGTTACCACCTTTTTTATCCGCTACAGTATGATTACCTACAGTGGCAGTGCCTGCTTTCACAGTGTCGGATGCCGTTACGGATTGCAAGCCAGTCAAGTTTTTCGCCAATTGCAATTGTAATTTTGCATTGCCATCAGCGCCAACAGCCGCAGAAGTAACACCGATATTATTGCCTGTCGCAAGATCAGAAGCGCTTGTTACACCACCGTTGATGTCCACTTGTTTGTTAAGCTTAACATTGGATGTAGCACCCATGTCACCTTTGAATTTAAGGCCGTCGTTCAAGGTTGCCACTTCTTCGTTGGAGCCATCAGGTTTTTGGTACGTAATACGTGTTGTAGTCGTGCCAGGAGCGCCGTCTACACCAGGTTGACCGTCACGAGTAACGGAAATGTTAGTTGTTACACCATCTTTACCGTTGATGCCGATTTTACCGTCTTTGCCGTTTGCACCGGTTGCAGTAATTGTCTCTACATTAAGGTTTTTACCAAGTTTCACATCAATTGTGCTGTCGCCGTTAGCGTCTTGAGAGATTTCCGTAATGATATTGGAGTTATCCCCTTTAACTGCTACTTTAGAGCCCAATTTATTTGTTTTTTCACCGCCGTTATTAGCGTCGAATTTCAAACCTTTGTCGATAAGATCTTGTTTAGTTGTATCAATCTTATTGTTTAACTCATTCTTGGTATTCGTAATTTGATCGCCAAGATCCTGCTTAACTTGATGTAATTGACCACCGTTTACAGCATCTTTAGAACCTGCTGCTACATTACCGTCTTTCAAGTTGGTAATCTTTGTACCGTTAGCGCCTTCCAAAGTTACTGTATCTTTGTCAGTTTCACCATCATATTTCACGGAACGATCTTTTACTTTATCAAGTTCTGTTTTGGACGCAATATCCTTAATTGTCACAGTATTAACTGTACCGGATTTATCGTCCTTCACTTGTAAATCAACTTTATTGTTATCAACCTTATAAGAACCATCTGCCGCATTGTTCGGATTAGCAATTAAACGATAATCAGAAGCACTTGCGTTAGCCGCTTTCACAGCATCACTAACAATCTTAAGTTGATCTTCTGTTGCCGCACGGCCAGATACATAGGCAGGATCAGTTAATGTCCAATTTTTATTGTCCAAACCGGATACAAAGTTACCGTTCTGAGTAGCACTTTTGTTATCTGTTACAGATTGGTTACCCATAGTAGCAGTGCCAGCTTTTACAGTCTTAGTAGCTGTCACCGTATTAACATTGATGTCTTTACCTAATGCAACCTTAATTGTTGTATCGTCGCCACTTTGTGTAATTGTAGTGTTGATGTTAGTGCCATCACCAGCTACTGTTACCTTGGAGCCTAATTTATTTGTTTTTTCGCCGCCATTATCAGCATCGAATTTCAAACCTTTATTAATAAGCTCCGTTTTTGTATTATCAAGTTCTGTTTTGGATGCAATATCCTTGATAGTTACAGTTTTCTTATTCGCAGGGTTTTTAGCATCTTGTACAGTTAAGTCAACTTTATTGCCAGATACAGTGTATGCTTTATCAGCAGCACTGCTGTTTTCAGTCAATTGGTAATCTGGAGCGTCTACGTCAACTTTATATGTTTTATATGTACCGTCAGTACCTTCTGTAATCGTTGTATTTTTACCAGCAACAACTTTTACTGCTTTTTGCGCTTCATCACGGATAACGGATTTACCGCCGTCTGTAATATTGGACAAGTCTTTATTTGCCGCATTGTCAATCTTGTTCTTAGTAGCATCAGTCAACGCTACATCGATTGTTTGGTTGTTAACAGATGTTGTAACATAAGAACCATCGCCTTTTACAGTCAATGTTTGGTTGTCCAATAAAACGTCATTGTTACCGCTGTTGCCGGCTACTTTCAAGTTAACATTGCGCAATTGTGCCACGTTAACAGCATCAGTATCCGCAGTACCTGCAGCCACATTTGTGATTTGACGAGTTTTTGTACCGCCGTCACCTACGGACACCGCACCCATAGTGGAAGTCAACGCAGCGCCTGTCAATCCGCTATATCCGTTTGTACGGCTGTCTGCAGTTTTCACATTATAGCCTGCTTTGCCTGCTGCAACGGAAGCAATGGAGTTTGCACCCAATGCAACGCCGTCATCTACACTGGATTTAGCTTTATAACCGATTGCAGTGCTATTCGCATTCGCTGCAGTTGCATCAGCACCGACAGCTGTCGCAAAGTTACCTGCTGCGGAAGTACGTACGCCGGCTGCTGTCGCATTATTGCCTGTAGCACCTGTGTTATCGTAGTTCGCATCGGCAGATGTGCCTTTAGCACTGAAGAAATTCGTTTGCGCCGCTTCAACAGCTTCTTTTACCGTATGATACGTGCTGTTCTTGATATTGAAATCAGGCGCTTTATATGTAGAACCATTCGCTTCATAGCCCGTATAAGTAGGACCTGCGATGGATTTTGCCAAGTTACTGTTTACAAATTTTAATTGTTTTACATTTGTTGCGTCAGTATCGTTTTCACCGCCCGCCACATTGATGATACGGCGTTCAGAACCTACGTTACCTACCGCAACTACACCGTTTGCAATATTGTTATTTTGTTGGTTAGTGAAAGCAGAGAAACCATTAACCAAGGCACCTCTTACTTCCGTACCAGTACCCAATGCCAAGGAATTATTGGATTCTGCAACGGCATTTGTACCGATAGCCATGGAGTTAGTACCTGTAACAGTAGCACCAAGACCGATAGCTGTCGTATTAGTATTGTTTGCTTTCGCTTCTTTACCGATTGCAATGGCACCATCTTTAGAGGCATTCGCCGAACCACCAAGTGCAAGCGCATCAGCACCCAAGGATTTAGCATTACCACCTAATGCGATGGAGTTGGATAATTTTGCTTGGGAAGAACTACCCATAGCAATAGCATCGGCACCAGCAGCATTAGAACTACTACCCATAGCAAAACTGCTTACACCACTTGCATTTGCACTTTTACCCATTGCCACCGCATTTTGTGCGGATGATTGCGCAGTATTACCGATGGCAAAGGCATTCTCTGCACTAGCATTAGCACTATAACCCATAGCTACCGCATTGGCGCCACCAGTGCTGGATGAAGAACCGAATGCCATAGAATCAGCTGCAGCAGTAGATGTTCTCGCCTTTGTACCAAATGCAAGAGAACGAACACCTTCTGTTACGGTATTACCATTGGCATTATATTGTGCACTAGGAGTACCATGTTGTTGACCAGGTAATTTTATAGTTTCTGCTGCACCGATTGCAATGGATTGATCCGCTTTTGCTGTAGCAGAATAACCCATGGCGAAACTACCATTACCCTTTGCCCAAGATGCAGTACCTAATGCTGCTGAGAATTCACCTTCTGCAGCGGATTGACGCATCATAGCCAAGGAGTTAAATCCGCTCGCCTTTGTAGCTGTACCAAGAGCCATAGCAGATGGTGATAAAGCCTGAGCATAATGACCTAAAGCAAAAGAAATACCACCTGTGGCCTGAGCATAGTTACCGATAGCTAAACCGGAATAATAAGTTGGATTACCAGTTTCCTGAATATTTGTATTTTTACCGATAGCAATGCCAGCAAAACTATTTTCTGTATAGTTACCTCTATCTGTACCATTATACAAATGACTATTATCAAATGGTGTCAGGTTCCCAGGATTTTGATAATTATATAAATAACTACCTTCACTATAAACTACATTACCAGTAGCATAACCAGCGCCATTTACATCATTAATCGTCATAGCAGTATATGTAGCAGCATTAACTGTAGTAATATTACCACCCATTAATAATGCAGCCACCGCCATAATCGCACTCATGCGTGCCCAGGTTGTACCGTTTTGTACGGATTTCACCTTACCGCCACCTGTTTTTACAATTTCAGATACTACAACGTAGCATTTTTTAGTCTTACTCCAAATCACATTATAAATTCGATTCATGATTATCCTTTCTTACCGAAACCTCAGTAAAACACATCACTTGTGTTGCATAATATTGCAAAGATAATAAAAAGAAGAAGTATAAAGATTGATTATCATCTACACTTCTTACACCAAATACTAGTATTCTCAATTACGATACGAATACTATAATTATTCATGATTCTTCATCATATACTCACCCACGGCAATACAATATCAAAAAATTTCTATCTTGTAAACGACTTTTTCATCTTTTCTTCATTTTTATCGTTTATTTATTTCATATTTAATACTTTTTAATTTTAAGAAATAGAATCTTCATCTTTCCTATCAAATATTACGATAAATCCACATATCGGAATATAACGATTATTGTAATTACGTAATCAATTTCATATTTTTAGACTTTTCAGTTTAATGCTTTTATAGATAAGATAATTTTATATACAGAAAATTTATCACCTACAGGTACACGAAAAAGCCGAGGCCCTAGAGCCTCGGCTTTCACAATATAAATCATATATATATTCTATTTTTTATTAATCCTTACACGTTCAATAGTTGGTTGTCCTTCATGATTCTTGGCAATAGTATCCACACGGAATAACGCCATTTCAGGACCAAATTCAGATACGAGTCGATCATCGACAACAACACCGTTTTGAATAGCTCGGTACACAATTTGAGCAAATTCATAACGGGTCAACATACGGTCTCCTCCGAATGTACCATCAGGATAGCCTTCCACAAGACCCCGTCGAGATAGATCGCTAACCGCCGCATATGCCCAGTGATTATTCGGCACATCAGGGAATAATGTGCTGCGGTCCGCCTTCATATTCGTTCCAGCCAAGCCATTCAAAAGAGCAGTCAACTTTTGAATCTGCGCATTTTGTACCGCTACAGTTTTCTTAAGTTCCAAAACTTCCTTACCGATAGCTACACGAGAACGAGATACATTACTGTGAGCACCTACTTTCACAGACATACCTGCATTTACAACGGTTTCGCCATTACCAACAGTAGATCCTACGCTAAACTGCAAGTCCTCATTCGGTCTGTAAAAAGCCCCCAATGCAGCGGCGTTGCCGTCATGATAGTGGCCATAACCAGCAGCAAAGTCCCATTTTGCATCAGGATCGAAATCCAACGGATGCAAGGCGGCAAGTGCAGCCGCTCCGGCCACAGATTTGTTAACCTTTTTATCGAGGCGAGCTACATTCCGCCCCATATTCGTTACATCCTGCTTGATATTAGTAATGTCGCCCTGAATATTGGTTACATTCTTTTTAATATTGGTCACATCACCTTGTATATTGTTAATATTTGTCGTGTTATTTGTAATCTGATTCGTTATATCGTCAGATAGGCTTACCTTATAATCCTTAGTCGTTCCGTTCGTCGTAGTTGTCACATTAATATGTTTACCTGCACTGACGGTAGTGGAGCCGTTCGCATTCACTTGATTTTGCAACTTTTTGAGCTGTGCCACATTCACCGCATCCGTATCCTTTGTGCCGGCTGCTACGGATGTAATCTGACGCGTAATATTTTTATCTGCATCACCGACAGATACGGCCGATTTAGTCGCCTTCCACGTAGAATCTGTATTCGTGGACTGTGCCTTTGTACTCGGATCATACCCAACGGATCCAGCCGCCACAGTAGCCTTCGATTCACTGCCCAATGCAACGCCATCCTCTACGGTTACATTCGTATTATGTCCGACAGCGACCGCATTATTAACAGATGTCGTAGTCTTGCTGTCTGTAGAACCGATGAGAACCGCATGATTCGCATCTTTTACCTCACGATTATCCCCCATCACAAGACCGTTCTTAGAATTAGTCACCGTATTTTCAGACCCTATTACGGTCGTATTGGACACCTTATCCGCCGTATTGTGAAAGCCCGTCAACATGGTATTCGTACTCTCATTGCCTTGAGAGCCAGTCAATGTGTTATTTACACCCATAAGTGCGGAGCGAAGTGTATAATCCGCCTTATTACCGCTACCAAATGCCATAGTAGAACCGCCACCGTTAGAATTTTTGACAGCAGAACGTAATTTCTCAGATAATTCCTTAGCGGAATTACCGCCCGAACTTGGCGCTGAAATACTGGTTACAGAATTCGTTATTTCATTCCCAGCACCAAATACGAGAGACCCATTGGAGTTAAAGGTTCGATTGGCAGTGCCTACGATACTATTTGCAACCCCAGAGTATTGAGAGCTAGCACTTGCCGATTCAATACTATTTAAAGACCCTGTAATAGTAGCACCAAAATTCTTAGTGGCATCAGCGGTAGTGGTAGGATAACCTGAAGAGGCAATCGAATAAGCCCCTACAATAGAAGAAAACAAACCATTAGAATAACTATTCGCTCCTATAGTTGTGGAAAATAAATGTCCATTATTATTTTTGGTATTAGAACTATCTACATCCACATCACCTAATTTTCCTTTATAATTATGGGTCCCCAACATAATACTGCCAGAACGAGCATAGGTGTTTTGACCAATAGCCATTCCGGTTACCATCTTTTCAGGATTTTTTGGGAGCCCGAAAGGTATACCAAAAAGATTTTTGTATCCAGCCTGATTAAAATCAAACGCTCTTTCCATTCCGCCTACCATATTTTCGACGAATGAATTCGCACCTATGGCAATGCCGCCACCTTGATCAATATAATTATTAATATGTGCCTTTCCACCAATTACAATATCACCTGTGGACGGCTGTCCGACACCACCCGAATACTCTATAGTAGCCCCTTTACCAATGGCTACGTTTTCCGCCTTTGGTGCATTGCTACCCGTACCGATGGCTACACCGTTACCGCTACCCGGTGCCACATCCACCGCTCCGGCCA
>ERZ772926.1293-NODE-1293-length-12269-cov-53.755035_pt1 | contig 12269 bp, 9 predicted proteins | sample MGYA00511136_ERZ772926 | MGnify/ENA primary metagenome ERZ772926 (study PRJEB29015, sample SAMEA2737917) | human oral metagenome | biome: human oral; feature: human-associated habitat; material: dental | place: China | collected 2153 ... | reverse complement strand
CTCCTTTTATTCTACAGTCTATTATAACTCTTTTCACAAAGGAAGCAACTGAAAAACAAAAAAGGCAGGGACATTCTCCTCACCTTTTTACTAAAATAAATTAACTTAAGCAATACTAGAAAAGAGAACTTCTAACTCCTCCTTGGTCAGGCGACGCCATTCTCCTTGTTCTAAGTTCTCGTCCAAGACTAGAGTTCCCATCGTCACACGCTGTAGGTCCACCACTTCCTTACCGCAGTAGGCCACCATTCGTTTGACCTGATGGAACTTCCCTTCTGCAATGGTTACACGAACCAAACTTTGATTCTTTTCTGTATCTGTAGAAACAAGCTCCAGTCTAGCAGGCTGGCAGGTAAAGTCTTTGAGAGAAATGCCCTTGGCAAATGTTTCCACATCTTCTTGGGTCATAATCCCCTTGACCTGAGCCAAGTAAGTTTTATCCACATGACGTTTGGGTGAAAGAAGGGCATGAGCCAGTTGACCATCATTAGTCAAAAGCAAAAGACCATAGGTATCAATATCCAAGCGCCCCACTGGAAAGACTTCCTTGGCGCGAGCATAGTCATCTAACAAGTCTAAAACAGTTCTATGCTTGGGATCTTCAGTCGCCGAAATGACTCCTTGGGGCTTGTTCATCATGTAGTAAACAAACTCCTCGTACTCTAGCACTTGACCATCAAAGTGAATCTCATCTTTTTCTTCATTTATTTGCAGCTTTGCTGATTTTTCTTTTTTACCATTTACCGTCACGCGCCCAGACTTGAGCAAGTTTTTGACCTCTGTCCGGCTTCCCACAGCGCAGGCAACTAAAAATTTATCTAATCTCATAAAACTATTATATCATACTCAAAAGGAGGCTAGCCCAAGTGACCAACCTCCTTTCCTTTTCAGAGTCGGAAAGCTAACTTCCTCTGTCCCAGAAGATAGCTAAGACAATCATGGCACCGAGAACTGCTGGAATAATGGCTGTACCGTTTAGGCTTGGCCCCCAAGAACCAAAGAGTAATTGTCCTAGAAAGGCACCAATCCAACCGAGAAACATCTTCCCAAAGCATCCCATACGTTCTCCACGATTGGTGATAGCTCCAGCTAATAGTCCGATTAAAAGGCCAACAAACATGCTTCCAATCATAGCTTCTCCTTAATTTGCCCAGTCTCCATTACGGAAGAGGGGTACACGTGTTCCATCCTCACGGATACCATCGATATCCATTTGACTAGACCCAATCATAAAGTCCACATGAACATCTGAACGGTTAAGCCCTGCAGCTTCAAGCTCTTCTTCGCTCATCTCTGCTCCACCGATGACGCTAGTCGCATAGGCTGCGCCGATAGCCAAGTGGTTTGAAGCATTCTCATCAAAAAGGGTGTTAAAGAAGGTAATGCCTGACTGAGAAATTGGACTTGGATCTGGTACCAAGGCACATTCACCCAAGGCACGCGCACCCGCATTTTCAAAGACAAGGTCTTTCATGACCTGATTACCCTTCTCAGCAGTGATATCCACGATTTGACCATTTTCAAAGGTCACTTTAATCCCTTCGATGATATTTCCATTGTAGCTAAGCGGTTTTGTAGAGGTTACATAACCATCTGCACGACGGAAGTCAGGCGCTGTGAAGACTTCCTCTGTCGGCATATTTGGTAAGAACTCTTCTCCCTGTGCATTGATAGCACCAGCTGATTCCCAAACGTGGTTCTTTGGCAAACCAAGTGTCAAATCTGTTCCTGGCGCTGTGTAGTGAAGGGCTGAAAATTGTTCTTTATTAAGCATATCTGCCTTGCTCTTGAGGATGGCTGCATGTTCTTCCCAAGCATTAACAGGATTTGCTTCGTAGACACGGCAAGTTTTGAAGATTTGGTCCCAAAGGAGATCAACTGCTTCTTCATCGCTCGCAGCATTTGGAAAGACTTTCTTAGCCCACTCAAGTCCAGCAGCGGCCGCCACTGTCCAGCTAACCTTGTTGGATTGCGTTGCGATACGCATTGGCTTCATCGCAAGTCCCATAGCTTTAGCAGAAGCTGAAAGCTTGTCAGCGTCCACTCCGTTCAAGGCACCTGGGTCAGAAGAACGAACCCCAAGACGGCTAGCCTTGTTCTCCAAAAGGTAGTTCATCTCAGCAATCTTGTATTCTGGCACATTGTCCAAACGTTCCATCGGTGCATGGAGGAATTTCTCACGGTTGATGACATCATCTGTCCACTGAACGATGACCTCATGCGCACCCAAAGCATAAGCTTCTTTCACGATCAAATGCGCCAATTCACGTTGCTCCACATCGATAGAGAGAGCCAAGGTGTGACCAGGTTGCACGTTGATTCCATTCGCAACCAACAATTTCGCATATTTTCCTAGATTTTCTTTAAAATTTGGTAAAACCATTGCTTTCTCCTTTATAAGTGAATAATCTTCTCCTAGTATACCATAAATCCATGCAAAAAGGATTCCGCTCCTGCAGAATCCTGATTCACTTACTGTTGATTGAGCCACTGTTGCAAAGCATACGTATATTTTGCGACAGTGGTTTTATGAGTAAAGAGTGTAATAAAGGCGATTGGGATACAGATAAAGAATCGCAATAGTTCAGCTACTACAGTAACAATGACTGCGGTCAAAATATGTTGGCCCCAATCCGTACTGGATGTCCCTGTATAGTTCCCAAATACACCACGAGATACACGAACTTTTTGGTAGTTCATGGATGCAGAGGAAGCATAGCCAAACTTCGCACTTCCAAAACGGGTAAAGAACCAAGCAAAAGGTCCATTTTCAAATCGTTTGTAATCCGAATACCAAGATAAGGTGTAGTTAGAAAGAAGGGTGTAGGCCGTTCCTAACAATTTCATAAACAAGCCATTTTCTCCGTTCCAGACAATCATTAACATGATAAAGAGATAGCCTGTCAGATACATAGTCCATGGAGCAGACGGCGTATCAAAGTAGCCTTGTTCTTGGTGAGAACTAACTTGACCTTGTTGAGGAGGCACATAATCTGATTGTTTTGTTCCCTGTGCACCAGGAGGTGTTACATAATCACTTTGCTGTGAAGATTGAACACTCAGTGGTGTTACATAGTCATTTTGTTGGACTGTCTGACCTGGTGGGGCTACATAATCGGATTGTCCACTGCTGACTCCCGGAGGTGCTACATAGTCATTTTTATCTGCCATTTCAATTCTCCCTTAATACTTCTAAATCTTGATCCAAAATAGAGTTGTAATCGCTACTTCCGTCCCGTGCTACACGTGTAGAAACTTGACGCAAAAGTTTTTCGTTAAAGTTCCGAACCCAGCGACCATTGCTATTGTCATTAGAACGTGTATAACTTAATTTCACAACATCCGCGTAAAGAGCTTTATTGACCTGATAACCTTGTTTATGAAGTCCTAAAAGTCCAATCTCAACAATCTCATCAGGTGTATAATCTTCAAAATCGAAAGTGGTCGGAATCCGACTTTGCAATCCTGAATTGACTTGTAGAAACTCATACATTTCCTTGGTATATCCAGCAAAGATAATCACGATATCACGACGATGATCCTCCATAAATTTGAGGATTTCATCCAAAGCTTCCTTCCCAAAACTATCGTTTGAATCCTTATAAAGAGCATAAGCTTCATCGATAAAGAGGACACCACCAAGGGCACTTTCTAAGACTTCGCGCGTCTTCAAAGCTGTATGACCTTGGTAACCACCAACCAAATCACTACGAGATGCTTCGATAAATTTCTTCTGCTTGATCACTCCCTTTTGGAAAAGAATATTTCCTAAAATCCGAGCAACGGTTGTCTTCCCTGTACCAGGGTTTCCAAGAAAGAGTGAGTGCAAGGTCGTATCTGCTACAACACCCCCTTGTTCAGCCCGTTTTTGGTTAAACTCTGCCATGGCTACAAATTGTTCTACTTGATCTTTGACTTTTGGAATACCAATCAAGCGGTTGAGGGCTGCCATACCGTCTTCTTCCTTATCTGCACCTTCCTGGTACTTGCCTTGATTGAGGACAGCATCAATATCGATATTAAGGATTGTCTCGATATCATCAGATCCTTGGGCCACAACACGATCCGCCAAGGTCTTGGTCAATTGCTCATCCAGGTTACGGATCCAGCGACCATTACTCTTATCTAGCGAACCATCATAAGCACGTTTGACATGACGAGCATAGTAATCACGGTCTTCAAGCTTGTAGTCTCCTTTTTTCAAGATCATTTCACCCAGTTGAACAATCTCATCCCCTGTATAATCTTCAAAGATAAAGTTGTTTGGTACACGCGAACGTAATCCAGGATTGGTCTTGAAGAACTCTTCCATCTCTTTGGTATAGCCCGCAAAAATAATCATGATATCATCACGATTATCCTCCATAAATTTGAGGATGGTATTAACAGCCTCAATTCCGAAGTTGACGCTGCTACCTTTTTTATCCAAGCTGTAAGCTTCGTCAATAAAGAGGATTCCTCCACGCGCTTTTTCAAGTAGGTGTTGCGTTTGCTCGGCTGTACCACCGACACTAGAAGAGATCAAATCAGATTCGGTCGCTTCGACAAATCGGAACTCTTCACCAGAAAGAACCCCTGCTTCATACAAAGCTTCCCCCAAAAGACGAGCTACAGTTGTCTTTCCTGTACCAGGATTTCCCATAAAGGCAGCGTGTAATGTTTGCTTTTCAGGCACCTTGCCACTAGCAATTCGTTTTTTGTTGAACTCTACCATATTGATCATCTTTTTGATCTCATGTTTGACCTTCTCAAGACCAACTAGATTGTTCAATTCCTCAAGAGCATCACGTTTTTCAACTCCGACTTCACCTGTTGCAGAATTAGCTGTGCTACCACCATGAGCAGACTCTTTCCCAACGATATAGTCTGAACCATCCTCTAATTCAACTTTGAGATCCCGAGCATCTCCTTGCGCATATGAAAGAGCATTTGTTTTCACAAAAGATGAACCCTTGATACGAAGATTGGGATGAGAAGTCTTGTGGAATATCATATGATCAGCAAGAACAACGCTATTTGTAAAAGCACCAAATGGGATAGATTGATCATTTTCTGAAAGAAAATTCGTTTCCCTTTTAAGAAAGCAAAAGATTCATCATAAAGTCCTAAAAATTCTGTAATCGTTACCTTGTTAGCCCTAACAGTACTACCATAAGCTTGTAATCTTGTGATTGTGTCATTTTCAGAACAAAACCGTACGTTTTTGTCCAAATAAACAGCTGTTCCCCCAGGCATCTTTAGTATCGAATTTTTCGACTGCCAGATAACATTTCTTAACCAGACCATTGGGTAATCCTTCTCCAGATTACCACCTTCGACTGTACAATTTTTTAAGTTGACTTCTGAATTTCTGACATTGATCGTATTATACTCATATTTTTGAAGATAAACTTTGTCTAAAGATACCTTCGAACCACACACAGCAGAGATACGAGATAAAACCGTCGCATTACTAATAGATAATTCTGAACTGTCTATTTTGATTGCACTGTCGTGTTTTTCAGGAGCAGTCATTCCTACATCATTTAATATTACTGTTGAGTTTGCCTCAGCATAAATCATGAATTTTTTATTTTCTGAGATTGTTGTTTCGAAATAAATCTGACTGCAGGAAATTTTAGAGCCAGCTAATACTGAAAAGGCCGCATAATTTCCTGTTATTTTAAACCATAGATTTTCAAAGGAAACTTTAGCCCCTCCTACAATCTTAAATGACGCTTCAATAGTGTTGTTAAATATGCGCCCATTGCTATTTGGATTTGGAACCACATGACCTACAAAATGAAGGCTCTTTTTAATCACAATGACTCTATCTGTTGGCCATTGAAAGGCATACCCATCCTCAAATTCAATCGTGTCCCCGTTTTGAGCTTTTTCAACTGCATCCATAAAGTTCCAACTGTTGTTATAGGGACCTACTAAATATCTCGCCACTCTCTTCTCCTTTTCTTCGTCTCACTATTCATGAAAATGAATTGATTTTCCAACTAACCTTCATCTACACCACACAACAAAATTATAACACATTCCAGTTCTAACGAAAACACCTGAAAGCAGAATTTCTCGGTTTAATCTTTCAAAGCAGAGAATAATCCTGCTAAAGCAATGGCACCAGACAAGAGCGCTGTTGATAGGATAATTGTTTTATCTGCCAGCTCTAACTGATAGTCGAAAACCTTTTCAGCAGGTTTATCTTCCGCAAAAATTCTTAGTTTCATTTTACTTTTTCTCATCTCCTTTAAAACAACTCATCAAACAAACTCAACTGATTATCCTCTGGCATATTACCTAGAATTCCCATTTCATCCATCTTTTCAACCAAGGTAGATGACAGTCCACCGCGTTTGCGTAGTTCTGTCTTAGAGAGGAATTCACCCTCTTCACGCGCTCGCACCAACTGCTTAGCAACGTTCTCTCCCAGACCATCCATTGCTACAAATGGCGGAATGAGGGTATCCCCATCGATGAGGAACTCTGTCGCCTGACTACGGTAGAGATCGAGTTTGCCAAACTTGAAACCACGTTCCCACATTTCATTGACAATTTCAAGAGTGGTATAGAGGTCAATCTCCACATTAGAGGCTTCATTGTTCTTCCGTTTTTCAGCGATTTCTGCCATTCTGCGTTTGATGGCATCCAAACCCGCTCCCATAGTCTTGATATCAAAAGCCTTGGCACGGATTGAGAAATAAGCACAGTAGTAATAAATGGGATGGTGAACCTTGAAGTAGGCTACACGCAAGGCCATCATAACGTAGGCTGCCGCATGGGCTTTAGGGAACATGTACTTGATTTTTCCACAAGATTCGATATACCACTCTGGAACCTTATTGGCCTTCATGGCTTCGATGTAGCCATTTCGTTCCTCTTCGGAAATCTTGAGCCATAAGCCCTTACGTACACGCTCCATGATGGTAAAGGCCATCTTTGGTTCTAGACCCGCGTGCATGAGGTAAACCATGATGTCGTCTCGACAACCGATAACAGTCGATAGGTCCGCAATCCCTTGCTTGATCAGATCCTGGGCATTCCCCAGCCACACATCGGTACCGTGGGACAGACCAGACAGCTGAAGTAACTCCGCAAAAGTCGTCGGATGTGTCTCATCTACCATTCCACGTACAAAGTTGGTGCCAAACTCTGGAATTCCCAACATACCCGTCGGAGTTCCAATTTGCTCAGGCGTCACCCCTAAAACTTCCGTTCCAGAAAAGAGAGCCATAACGCTTTCATCATCCATGGGAATTTCATTAGGGTCAATACCAGACAAGTCCTGCAATTTCCGAATCATGGTCGGATCATCATGCCCCAGTACATCAAGTTTGAGGACATTCTCATCGATATCGTGGAAGTTAAAGTGAGTCGTCTGCCATTCAGCCGTCACGTCATCTGCTGGATACTGAACAGGCGTAAAATCGTAGACATCCATGTAGTTAGGAATAACAACAATTCCCCCCGGGTGTTGTCCTGTTGTCCGCTTGACACCAGCCGCACCCTGAGCGAGTCGTTCCACCTCTGCATCACGATAAAACTTCCCATAGTCCCGCTCATAGCCCTTGACAAATCCATAAGCGGTCTTAGCAGCCACCGTACCAACCGTTCCTGCACGGAAGGCATATTCCTCACCAAAAATATCACGCACATCCAAGTGGGCACTAGGCTGATCTTCTCCCGAGAAGTTCAAGTCAATATCGGGAACCTTGTCCCCATCAAAACCAAGGAAGGTCTCGAAAGGAATATCCTGTCCATTTTTGCTGAGTTTATGGCCACAGTTTGGGCAGTCCTTATCGGGCATATCAAAACCTGAACCATAAGAACCATCCGTGATAAACTCGCTGTACTGACACTGACCACAGACATAGTGAGGAGAGAGAGGATTAACCTCCGTAATCCCAATCATGGTCGCAACAAAACTGGAGCCAACAGACCCACGAGAACCAACCAAGTAGCCCCTTTCATTAGAACGTTGTACCAGCATCTGGGAAGCCAGATAAATCACGGCAAATCCATTACCCAGAATAGAGGTTAATTCTTTTTCAATCCGCAAATCAACGATATCTGGCAACGGATTTCCATAAATCTCAAAGGCCTTCTTATAGGTCAGCTCAGCAACTGTCTCTTCCGCCTTGTCAATGAAAGGCGTGTACAGGTCACCCTTAACCACCTCAACAGGCTCAAAGGTTTCTGCCAAGGCATTGGTGTTTTCAATAACCAGTTTACGAGCCAGTTCCTCTCCCAAAAAGGCAAATTCATCCAACATCTCATTGGTTGTTCGAAAATGAGCCTTTGGCAGAGGTGCTGGTTGGGCATGTTCCCCATGACCGATAGTTCGATTAATCATCGCTCCCTGCCCCAAACTACGGACGATAATTTCACGGTAAATCTCTTCTTCCGGTTCGATATAATGCACATTACCCGTAGCCAGAACAAGTTTGCCAAGACGGTCCCCGACCTCTATCAAACTCTTGATAATAGTTTGGAGTTCCTCCATATCCTTAACCTGCTCTTTAGCAATCAATGGTGCATAGATAGCTGGTGGCATAACCTCGATAAAGTCATAATACTTGGCCACCTCAACCGCCGCATCCACACCTTGGGAAACGACTGCGTCAAAAACTTCACCTTCAGAGCAAGCTGACCCTAAAATCAAACCTTCCCGATGAGCATCTAGAACTGTTCTCGGAATTCGTGGCACCCCTTCAAAGTACTTGGTATTGGACAAAGAAACCAGCTTAAAGATGTTTTTTAGGCCTACTTGATTCTTGACATAGATGGTCGCATGCTTGATCCGAGCTTTTTTATAAGAGTCTGGACTAATCAAATCAATATTTAGTCTAGCCAGATCAGTCACACCATGTTTTTCTGCTACATCCTTGATAAAGATAAAGAGCAAACGACCAGTAGCTTCCGCATCGTAGTTGGCCATGTGGTGGTGGTCCAGTGCCACACCAAAACGCTTGGTCAAAGGTCCCAAACCATGACGTTTATACTCAGGATAGAGGTTTCTAGCAAACTCCAGCGTATCAATAACTGGCTGGCTAATCTTAGGCAAACCATGACGCTCATAGTTAGCATTCATAAAGCCAACGTCAAAGGTAGCATTGTGGGCGACTAGAACCGTATCCTTGCAAAATTCTTGGAATTCTTGCAAAACTTGTTCCAGTGGTTTGGCATTTTTGACATGGTCATCTGTAATTCCAGTCAACTCGGTAGTAAAGGCTGACAAGGGATATCCAGGATTGATAAATTCATCAAATTCAGCAATAACATTTCCCTTATACATCTTAGAAGCCGCAACCTGAATCAAGTCATTATAGATGGCTGAAAGTCCCGTCGTTTCCACGTCAAAAACCACGTAGGTTGCTTCTGACAAGTCCATCTCCACTTCGTTGTAAACGATAGGAACACGGTCTTCAACGATATTGGCTTCCATTCCATAGATCAGCTGAATTCCTGCTTTCTTAGCTGCCTTGTAGCCATGTGGGAAGGACTGAACATTCCCATGGTCCGTGATGGCAACCGCCTTGTGTCCCCACTTTGCAGCTGTCGCAATAATTTCCTCTACTTCTGGCAGAGCATCCATGGTCGACATATTAGTATGAGCATGAAACTCAACCCGACGCTCACCTTCTGGCATCAAATCCTTCCGCTCATAGTGAACAACTTCCTGCACATCCTGCACGTTCATTGTCAAATCTCGTGTGAAGTTATTCATCTCCACATTCCCACGAACACGAAGCCAGGAATTTTTCTTAATAATGTCAAACTTCTGAGCCTCTTCTTCATTCTTAACCCATTTTTGCATTGAAAAACTTGAAGTGTAGTCCGTCATTTTAAAGTTGAACAAAACACGCCCTGTCCTGGTCACCTTATGCTCCACATCAAAAACGACCCCTTCAAAAACTAAACGATTTTCCTCAGTCGTCACATCAATCATCTGAGTAACTTCAGCCTTATCCAATTTTGATTTTGCCGCAGCCTTTTTAGCCTGAAAATCAAAGGCTGGTTTCTCTTCTACTGGAGGAGGGGCCATCTGTTCCAGTTGTTCCATAGCACGCAAAGCCTCTTCATTAGCAGCCTGAACGATTTGTTCATTCTCCATATGGAAGGCTTCCTCCTGCTCCTGTGTAAGAGCATCATTCTTTTCGATTTGGCAGACAAAAGCTGGAAAACCAAACTTTTCAAGTTGCTTTGTTAAATTAGGAAGATGATTTTTCTTAAAGTGTTCCTTATCAATCACCTCTGAACCTTCAATAAAGAGCTGATTTCCCTCTGCACGAACTTGCAAATTCTGATAAAGAGACTTAAACCCTTGGCTAGCACATGGACCTTCAGAAAAAGCCTCCTTATAGTAGGCCTGCAAGAGTTCATTTGAAAATTCTTGAGAGAGAGCCTTGATTTCGAAAACAGCTTTATTCCCTGTCTTAGAAAATTCTTCACTCATCCCTTTCTTTAACTCTAAAAAGATTTCAATCGGTAAAATATTAGAAAATACAAAATGAAATTCCCAAATCTTACTAATCTTATGAACCACAACACGCTCAATACTTGCATTAACAAGAGCAGGATCCTGTCTCAATTGATCAGAGACTCCTATTTGATTCATTAAAATTTCAAACTTACTTGACATCCAATTTCCTCACATTATTCTCTTACTATTTTACCATAATTAAAGAAAATATATAGTCACTACCATTCCTTAAACCCTGCTAGTTTTCCTAAATTCGGCTCTATAATATTTGTAGTGGGTAAATCCCCTATAGATATTATGGAGCCTATTTTGTTGTAGAAAAAAGTCCCATATGATCTATAATGAAAAGCGACCAAACCATCATTAGAAAGAATCATATGGAACCATTACATTTTATCACAAGACTACTCGATATCAAAGACTCTAATATCCAAATTATGGATGTTGTTAATAGAGATACACACAAGGAAATCATCACTAAACTGGACTACGACGCCCCATCTTGTCCTGATTGCGAAAATCAAATGAAGAAATATGACTTCCAAAAACCTTCCAAAATTCCTTACCTTGAAACAACTGGTATGCCTAATAGAATTCTCCTTAGGAAGCGACGTTTTAAGTGTTATCAGTGTTCGAAAATAGCGGTCGCCGAAACCTCTCTCGTCAAGAAAAATCACCAAATCGCGACCATCGTCAACCAGAAAATCACTCAAAAATTAATCAAGAAAGTCCCTATGACAGCTATTGCAGAAAGTCTATCTGTCTCTACTTCGACAGTCATTCGTAAATTGAAAGAATTCAAATTCAAGACAGATTTATCTTTTCTTCCAACCCACATGTCTTGGGATGAATACAGCTTCAAGAAATGATTTTCATAACTCCGAACATCAAAAAAGAAAGGACGAAATTCGTCCTTTCTAGATCTTAGCTGACTTCAACCCACTACAGTTGACAAAGAGCCACAAAAAAGAAGATTCTCAGAATCTCCTTAACACATATAAAAAAGATACCCTTAAGTATCCTCGTAATCGATCGGGAAGACAGGATTCGAACCTGCGACACCTTGGTCCCAAACCAAGTACTCTACCAAGCTGAGCTACTTCCCGCGTTAAATAAAAAAATGCACCCTAGAGGAGTCGAACCTCTAACCGCCTGATTCGTAGTCAGGTACTCTATCCAGTTGAGCTAAGGGTGCTCATCATTATATGCCGAGGACCGGAATCGAACCGGTACGATCGTTACCAATCGCAGGATTTTAAGTCCTGTGCGTCTGCCAGTTCCGCCACCCCGGCCTCTCTAAGCGAACGACGGGATTCGAACCCGCGACCCCCACCTTGGCAAGGTGGTGTTCTACCACTGAACTACGTTCGCATCGACCTCTTATTCTATATAAAAAAATGCCGGCTACATGACTTGAACACGCGACCCTCTGATTACAAATCAGATGCTCTACCAACTGAGCTAAGCCGGCTGCTTTCTATTATGCGGGTTAAGGGACTTGAACCCCCACGCCGTTAAGCGCCAGATCCTAAATCTGGTGCGTCTGCCAATTCCGCCAAACCCGCAAATATGACCCGTACTGGGCTCGAACCAGTGACCCATTGATTAAAAGTCAATTGCTCTACCAACTGAGCTAACGAGTCTAAAATAACTTCCGTTATCTTAAACGGTCCCGACGGGAATCGAACCCGCGATCTTCGCCGTGACAGGGCGACGTGATAACCGCTACACTACGGGACCTATATGGGAGTTAACGGGATCGAACCGCTGACCCTCTGCTTGTAAGGCAGATGCTCTC
>ERZ772926.1292-NODE-1292-length-12283-cov-9.057900_pt1 | contig 12283 bp, 13 predicted proteins | sample MGYA00511136_ERZ772926 | MGnify/ENA primary metagenome ERZ772926 (study PRJEB29015, sample SAMEA2737917) | human oral metagenome | biome: human oral; feature: human-associated habitat; material: dental | place: China | collected 2153 ... | reverse complement strand
ATGCTGCTCAGGAAGCATAATGTAACACAAGGAGGTAGACAATCCCGTCTATCTCTTTTATTTTTATAGGAGGAAAAACATTGATATACATAAAAATTATTAACCTATTAATATTTTTTTCTATATTTGTTAATATAAAACCAAATATTTTTATTATTATAATATTAACAATATTTTTTTCAATAATAAATTCTATGAAAAAATCAGATTTAAAACTTTATATTGATAAAGAATTATTAATATTTCAGATAATAACCTCATTTTTTTTGTATAGGAAAACTAATTTTTTTGAAATAGATATGAAATCTTACATGTTTTATTTTTATAATTATGTAAAACTATTATTTTTAGGTATAAATATAGCAATGATAATTTATTTTTTTAAAAGAAAAACAAAAGATTTTTATTATTACTATTTTTATATAATATTTTTATTTCTTTTAATATTTGAAAATAGATTTGATATATCTTTTCTTTCATTATTGGAATTTTTTATTCATATAATAGATTTGATATATTCACAGTACTTGTTAGATTTAATAATGTTATTTATAATAATAAAATTTTGTGTAGTAAAAAAAAGTAAGAATAGTTTATATTTATTTCTTTTATTAAATATATATATAAAATTAAAAATATTTATTGTTTAAGGAGGATAATTTTTTGAGTAATAAGAAAGAAGAAACAAATAATTTTGTAAAAAGAAAAGGTACAAAAGATGAAAATAATGATATAAAAATGAGTAAACTAAATATTTCATTGAAAGAAAAGGACGCAAATTTTTTAATTAAAATAATTGTTAATGAAGTGTTAAAAGTAGCATCGCCTGCATCTGTTGCGGCTAAATGTTTAAGATATTATTTGGCATATCCTTTGCGAATATCCAACCAGAAATATAAAGCTGGACAATTATTAGGATTATCAAAAGGGAAATTATATGATATATGTAAAAAAATATATCCTGAACCAAGAGATTATTTGTCTTTCATAGGTTATAGTTTTTGGAAAAGGGGAGATTTAAATATACATATAGATATTGTAAAAAACTATTTAATTAATAATGTAAGATGGGCTCATAATAATAATATTCCAAAAGAGAAAATACTTTCATTTTATAGTTATAGAGAAGTTAAAAATTTTTTTAGAGATAAGGATAGAACAAATAAAGCTGCAGCAACAGATTTGTATTATGCAATAGGGGATGGAAATCATTTATTTGGAAAAGTTCATACTATTGATATGAAGAGAAGAAGGTTTCAAATACTATTAGTTTTATTTGACGAGTATAATTGGGATAACAGTGCTACTTATTTTATGAAGATAAAAAAAAATACGAATGATCCATATTTGCTATCAGTAGAAACAAAATGGTTTAAAGAATTAGAAAGGAAACAATTAGCAAAACCTTTTATAACATTTTTCATTGACCCAATAACGGTAAGTTATTAAAAAATATTTAAAACGAAAGGAATTATTTTAAAGGAATGTTTATAAATAAATATCCAGTTTTTAAAAAAGGGAATGTGCTGGAAAAGGAAGATTTAGATTTATTAAGGGATAATCCGCTTGAAGTATTGAGTTTGATGTATTCTGACAAAAGTAATGGAATAATAAAAGGATTTGACTTGATACCGAATTATAGTGAAAGAATAGTGATAATTACAAAGGGAATGGCAAAGTGTAATGGGGAACTTTTTTGGATGAAGGAAGATTATATATTTGATATGCCAAAACAAGAGGAACGGTATATATTAAAACTTAAATTAGTATCAGATATAGAAGAAAGAAAATATTATGTAAGGGAAGGACGTTTTGTGCTGGAACTTGGGGAAAATGTTAATGAAGATGAAATTGAGATAACAAGGTTTATCACAAGAGAAGGGGCTGAATTGAGAAATGATTATCAAAATTTCAGAGATTTGAGAAGAGATTTTAATTTGATGGAAATTATAAATACAAAATACTCTTCAGCACATAAATGGGGAACTTTTCATCCACAGGTATTAAAACTATGGGGAAAGGAAGTTTCAAAAAAGGAAAATCTTGATATTTTTGATATAAATTTCTATGTAACTTGTTTACAGCAGGATGTTATAGAACGAGATGTTATAACTTCATATATAAATGCAAAACTTAATTTGACAGATGAAAATTATACAAATGAACAAATGTTCAGACATTTATTGACAATATTAGATAATTTAGGAACAGAAAGAAAAAAAGTTGAGAAAAAACGAATAATACCTAGAAAAATAATAGTAGAATAAAAAATTTAAATAAAAGAAATAAACAGGAGGAAAAATTATGAAATTTAGAGTAAGTATAGCTGGAGGAAATAACAATACATCGAATAATCAGTTCGGAGGTTTAGGCAACGTTTCAGTTCCAAGCGTGGCAATGAACTTTGTATCAAATGGAGAAAATAAAAATCCAATTTCAAATGCAATGGGAGGACTGACACAGCAAGGCGGAGTAATTCTTTCAAGTGATGAAATACTGGAAGTATCTTACAGCACAAACCCAATATATGGTGAAACGATGAGTGCTTCTCAAAGCCAAGTAACATTAAGAATTGTAGGAAGATTACTTCCCACAGCTTCAGAAAATAATAGTCCCGAAGATGAAGGCGAAGGGATAGTTAGCGGAATAATGGGAACACTTGGTATGGGAACATTATTTAACCAGTATAAAAGTGTAAAACACTTATTTGACAAAGATAATGAAGCAGGAGAAGAACTTCCAGAAGCCTCATTAAGCAGTAACCTCTTATCATCAAGTGGAATTACTGAATCAGTCGCTAAAAAAACAAAAGAAAGCAGTAAAAGCAAACTTGTTTCTCAAGTATTAGGAGTAAGCTCAACACTGCCAATGACAAATTCGTTTACAAATGGAATAGGAAACAGCCTGAAAGGAATGTTTGGAGGACTTGGAAATTTCGGAGAAAGTAATTTATATGATCAAAATAAGCAGAATGTGAAAGAATTATCATTGTGGGCGATGACTTACGGAGATGAAAAATCAACTAGGGATGTAATGGTTCAAACAGATTTAGGGGGAGGAAAGACGTTCGAGCTTTATTTTCCTAAAATGTATGTGTATAGTTATAATCAGGATTTTAGTGTTGGAAATGGAGAAGGGTATTTTGCTTTAGAATTGAAACAAACAGGATTTAATGAGGATGGAATAAATTTAAAATAGGGTGAGAATAATGAAAAAAAACATATACAATACATTGTATATAATTACATTAATTAGAAATGTACAATTGCTTTTTAATAGTTATTCAAATACTTTAACAGGATTTTGGTTACTAATAAATTTAATTTTATCTTTTATATTTTTTATTAAAATTTTTACTAAAAAAGAAAAATTTAATGAATATTTTGTAGTTTTTATATTTGGATTTACTTGTTTTCTAGTAAGTTATTCAAGTTTTAGTGATTGGAATAAAAAATTTAATACATATATTTTAATTATTTTGATACTATTAACTTTATTTGAATTTCTAATCATCGTAAAACCTTTTATAAAAATAAAAGATTTTAGAAAAATATTTTTATTAATATTGAGTTTTTTTTGTGGGAAATTATTTTTATACTTTTTAACAAATTTTTATATGGAACCAAGAAAAATTGTATATAGCACAGATATTATTTATACAAAGAATAATAAGGAGTTAAGAAAAATAATAGAAAAAATGCCAATGGTTAATGAAGTAGAAATAATTGAAAAAGATGCAATAAATCCTTATAGTTCTTATTATGAAAATGAAGGGAGTCTAAAAGATTTAGATGAAATTATTAATGTTCAAATTAAAAATTCTATTGATAATGAAAGTATGGATTTATTAGCAAATAGAATAAAAGAATTTGTAAAATTACAAAGTAAAGAAAAAAAATTTGTAAAAATATATTTTACAAGTAAAAATGGTTATTACGAAGCATTAAAAATATATGATTTAAAAAATAATGAATTAAAACAAATTTATGTAAGTAAAAATTTACAAGTATCAGAAAGTCTTGGTTTTGTTTTATTAAATATGTATGTAAAAATATTAAAAGGTAATGAACTTTAATAAATAAAAAAAGAGGTAAGAACATGGGAGTAGATAGAAAAATTAGATATTCAATTAATGGGAGACATTATTTTTTATTAGTGAATTTTAGGAAAAATAGTTTAGGTATTAAAATTAATAGTTTAGATATGTTGGAGCTTTGTTATTTAGAAGAATTTATGGTTCTTGAAGATATGGCTTATCAATTAACAGCTATACATAAAATAGAGAAAAAACGGAATAACTTAGGCGGAAGAAATTTCTTTAGAGCAATTGACTCTATAGCAATAGAAATATTAGTTCACATGGATTTTTATATAGGAGCAGAAGCTGATTTAAGAACATTTGAAAAATTACCAAAAGTAGCACAAAAATATCTTGATTTTATAAAAAAAAATGCTTCTAATATTTCGAGACATACTAAGAAAGCAGATATAGGTGTAGATATAATTGCGGATCCAGCAAATATTATTGTAGATATATCTTCTTTTAATAGGGGTTCGGAAAAATCTTTAAACAAATTTTATTATAAAAAAGGAAAAGAAATTTTGACTTATAGAGAAAATCCAGAAAATCCATATTATCACTGTTACTATAGATGTAAAACGATATATAAAATGGTAGGAGATAAAGAAGAATTTAAAATAAATAAATTATATTTTCTTAACAAAAAAAATGAATATACTATAAAAATAAGAAAGAAGTGGAGTTTTTATTATGACAGATTATTATAAAATACTAGGTGTTTCAGAAAATGCTGATGCAAAATAGATAAAAGCAAAATATAGAAAATTAGTAATGAAATATTATCCAGGTAGGAATCTTGATGATAAGAAAAAATAATAAAAAACTCATTGACAATATGGGGTATAGTTGTTTAATAATTCTGAAATAGAGATTTACAAATTTTTGGCAATTAATGAATTAATGTATAAAGGAGATTTTGCTATGAATAAATTTTTTAAATTAATATTGTTATCTATTTTTATAATTGCTAGTCTATTTTATAAAAATCATTCAAAAAAAGTAAAAATAAATGTGTCCGATTGTCCAGATAATCGTTATATGGCAAACAGAAAAGGATATTATGAAAAAAATTATAAAATTTTTAAAGAAAGGAAAATAAAACTTTATACAGATGATGAAAATGGAAAGATGCGAGAAATTACTAATCAAGATGAGTTTTTTACTTCATTAAGAGAAGCCAAAGATTATGCTTATGAAATAGTTGGGAAAAAATGGTTTTATACAAAAAGAAAGTTATTTGGGATAGCATTTGGAATTGATAAGGAAGCAAAAATAAAATATATTTTAGTACCAGAAGAAGAAAAGAAAAATATATTAAAAAATATAGACAAATATCCTGAAAAGAATATAGAAAATAGATGTGTATTAGTAGAAGTGTTAAAAGGTAATTATTAAGAATATTAGAACTAAAATTAACTTTGGATTTTAAATTAAAAAGTAAAAATGAAATATTAAAACTAAAAAGGGAGAATATATGACAGATTATTATAAAATACTAGGTGTTTCAGAAGATGCTGATGCAAAAGAGATAAAGGCAAAATATAGAAAATTGGCTATGAAGTATCATCCAGACAGAAATCCTGATGATAAGAAGGCTGAAGAAATGTTTAAGGCAATCAGTGAGGCGTATGAGATACTTGGAGATGAGAATAAAAGAAAAGAATACGATGAGAAGAGGAATAATAAGGGAAATGCTGGAAGTCAAAGATTTGGTGAGAAGAAATCAAGCAGGGCAGAGCAGAACAGTGAATCAGCTAAAAGGGGGGCTGAGGCATTTTTCCGTAATTTTTCAGCAAATCCAAATGATATAAAGAACATGTTTGAAAGTGCTTTTGATGTGAATAATATGAGCAGTTCTGATAAGGATAAAATGAGGGAACATAAAAAAAGTATGGAACAAAGTTTTGAAAATTTTTTTAAGCCTAAAAAGAATAAGTAAGATAGTTAATTGTAAATAAAAACTTCAAAATAAAATTAGAATTTAGATTTAATTTTAGAAAGAAAGGAAATAATAAAATGCTTTGGAGAATAAAAAGTTTTTTCAGTAGAATTAGAAGTCGAATTTTTAACGTATTTTCTGGAAGAAGCAGTTTGTATCGAGTTGAAAGTTTGAGAAGAGGTGCGACTTCAACTTCAAAAAAAGAAAAAGAAAATACTTCAATGTCGGTTGATAAGGGAATTAGAAAATATGAAAAAAGACAGATGGCTGCCAGAGGGGAAAGACAGTACAATTTTTTTAATTTAAAAAATATAATAATTTTGATTATACTATTTTTTACTTTTGTGTATATTCATATGGCTGGATATTCTGTGAAAAGTCTGTACATCGCAATTTTTATATTTATAGCACTAACATTGTATCTTCTTATAGTCGAAAGATTTAAAGAAAGAGTGGAAGTTAATGATGAGATAAAGGAAATAAAGCATGAGCGTGAAAGAGAACATCACGTATTTTTGGATAAAGTAAAAGAAATAGAGGAAGTTGAAAAGAATCAAATTGAAAATATAATTTTAAAAAATTCAGATGACTATGATATTAAAGTATGGAAGATTGGAAGAGCGACTTCATTGCTGATAGGAAAAAGAACGCCTAGAAACAAGGTGGATATAGACGTGAGTGAAGGAGTATATTCAAATTTGGTAAGCAGGGCTCATGGAATGTTGAACAGAGTAAATGGAGTTTGGTACTATGAAGATTTAGGTTCGCAAAATGGAAGCGGAATAGAAAAGAAAGATGACAGAAGAAAAATAAAATTAAAAAGAAATGTGCCTGTAAAAGTTGAAAGTGGAGACATAATATATTTAGCAACAACAAAAATATTGTTGAAATAGTGATTTATTCAAGGAAGTAGGTTAAAAAATGAAAAATAATTTAAATAATCAGAAGCCAGTAGAATTTTTTTCTGCTGAAAGAATAAAGATAGAAATAGATGGACAGCAGATACTTTGGAGAGATATGAATCTTGAAATAGATTCAAGAATAGGGGAACATACAATTGGAAAAATAAAATATACGGCGTCACCGAACCAGTTAAGTTTATATGATGCCCTGATAGATAAAAAAGGCGACAAGACAATAGTAGTTACAGGAAGAAGCAACATATCGGATGAAGCAGGAAATGCTACAGATAAAATATTCTTAAATGGAGTGATAAGCAAACTTAGAATAAAGGAAACAAAAGCGGGAGCATTGGCAGTTGAGTTAGTGTGCAGTTCAAAGAGCATACTTCTTGACAGAATACCGAGATACCGTTCATTTCAGGATCCGACACTTACGTATACAGATATAGCACAGGAAGTGAATAAAAATTATAATGATGGAGAAACATTGGTAAATGTAGGGGAAGATATGCAGGCAGTACCAAGAATGACAATCCAGTATAATGAAACAGACTGGGAATACTTAAAGCGAATAGCATCGTATACAGGACAGCCACTAATGGCAAACTCAAATAAAGTTCTGGTAGGATTTTTCAAGAATATGCCATCACAGACACCCAACTTGACATATTCATATTTTGGAAAGGAAACAGAGGAGGAAAGAACGTATTACAGGGTAGAAGGAACAGAAGTGTATTCAGTATCAACCCCAATAAAATTAAAAATTAGAAACAGAGTATCAGGCGAAGAAGTGGAAAATGACTACTATGTAATAGAAAGCAGAATATACAATGAAGGAAACACCTTAAAGTGCGAATACAAGCTAGGAAAGCAGACAGACTACTTTGTAGATTCAATACCGCACGAAAAGATAAGAGGAGCAGTAATAGAGGCGAGAACAGTACATATTGCAAGAACAGATGAGAGTAAGAGCAATCACGGAAGAAATGATGGAAGTTTGGATAATCTTGAGGGAAGAGCAATTGGGGCAAAACCACTTAACAAATATATAGAAAAAGCTGAAAATAGTCAGAATGAAAATGTAAAAGAAAAAGTTAAAACAAAAGATATTGCAGTAATGACATTAAATTTAACAGAAGGGCTTATGGATTTGGGAGAAAATGGACAGTCTTTTGAAGATAAATATGCAGGAAAGAGTTATTTTCCCTATGTAACACCATATAGTCAAAGTAATACAGGATTTACACCTGCACCAGAAGTAAATGATAGGGTGGCACTTTATTTCCCAAGTGGAAATGAAACAAAGGCTTTTGTAATAGGGGCTTTGAATAATGATGGGAATGGAAGGTTTACAGATGTGGCTAACAGGAATTATCACGTGGGAGATTCGGACTTTAATATGGTACTTGCGACTAATAGTTTGTCAACAACGGCGGCAAGTTCAATTTCACAGACTGCTAGCAATATATCGGAAAGTGCGGACAGTATTTCAGAGAGTGCTGGGAATATAAGTAATAATGCGAAAAGTTATACAGAAATAGTGGAAGGAAGTAAAACTCTTGTAGCAGGAAATATTTCTCAAACTTCACAAGGAAATACAAGCATACAGTCAAATGGAGATACTGAAGTAAATTCTAATGGCTTTTCGGTAGTAAATGGTGGAAGTAATGTGTTGATTAATGGATAGGAGGGGTTATGAAGAATACGATTTATATGGATAAGTACAAATTTAAGTTAAAGAAAGAATTTAGAGATAAATTTAATCGGATAAATGATAAACTTTTTGAATATGCTTCAGAAGTATATTTAGCAAATTTAAAAGATGACAGTGAAAAAAATGATAATTTCGAATTATTTCATCTTTTGGAAGAAAATATAGAGGTGAAAAAAAATAATGTAAATATTGAACCTCCTGATATTTTTATGTTTGAAATATTTAGTTCATTAATACTTTATTTAAATACAGAAAATTTTTACTGTAAAGCGATAAATAAGGATAATATCTTATATAGGCTTGGAATTATAGAAGAGGCATGTAAAAATAGGTATCGCTTAAAACAAGAAATTAAAGAAATTCGAGAAGTTTTAGAAAAGGAAGATGATACCCAATTTTTTTCAGGAATAAACGAATCTGTATTAGTAAAATGTTTATTTGGAAATCCACATTTTAGAAATGAAGAATTTTCAAGAGTAGAGAAAGGATTTTACTTGAATGGGTTTATAAATAGTCTTAGTATTCCTGTAAAAATAAAGGAAAAAATTGAAAATGAAAATATTGAAATTATTGGTGAAATAGATACCTTGATAATGAATGAATCTAATTTTATTGAAGAAATTAAACTAGAATACGGAATTGATATAGAAGATTATGAGTTTTCATATAAATTAAATTTGAGAAAATCGAGAGAAAAAATAAAAACTATAGAAATTCAAATAAATTTAAAATTAGGAAAACGGTATGAAATTAATGAAAGAATTATAATTATGTAAAAATAAAAAATCAAATAATTAGGAGAACAGTTATGAAAAAAGAAAACATAGATAAAATTTATATTCCACAATCAGAAGGAATACCTGATATCAATAGTTATGAAGGATTAAATAAACACTATTTAAAAGTTTCGGAAAGTTTAAGTGAAATACATAAAAAAGAAGAAGATGAAGCACAAAATCAACATAAGCAAATTCTTGAACTTGCGGGCAGAAAAAGAATAACAGGAGAAGAGCCGAATACACTTGTATGCGATGGAGCTACTCTGATTTGTCCCCTAGCAGAATTTAATACCAGATTACTTCAAATGGGTGATGATGCTATAGCCGTAAAGGAAAAATCAGCGATGGTAGAATTTAAAGTTCATAGAAAAAGTGGATACCTTATGGGAAAAGATCCAATCGGTACAATAAATGATAATCTACCTGAAAATTTTAATCTTCTTATGGAAGTTAAGTGTTCTTTGACAGGAGATGTATGTAAAATCAATGAATATGGAGGGGAATGGTCAAATTATTCTAAAAATTTTTTTGTGAATGGATATAATTCTTTAATAAAGGCTTCATTATTAAAGTGTAATATAGAAGAGGTAACAAAAAAATGTTTTATAAAAGATAAAGAACCTTTGTTAGAAATAGTGTATAATGGACAAAATCCAGAAATAAAAAATGCCATTTTAGGAAGTTTATTTTCACCTTCAGATAGAAATTTCATAAAAAGTGTAGTAATTGTAGCAACTGTAGTGATAATAACTAAAAATATTGGAGCAGTCGTAACTGAAGGAAGATTATTGTTTTTGTACAATCAAGGATATGCAGCAACAGGCTCCACATTAGGAGGAGTATTATACACTGAATTGCAAACAGGGGTAGGAGCAAAAACATTTGCTCTTGCAGAGTCTACAAAATCTTTATTTGAAAATTCTGATGAAGGCATGATGCTAATAAAAAAAGCAAAAAGTATAGCAGGGGAACCAGGAATACAGATGTATGGTTTTGCTAAAGAAACGGTAGGGAATATAGAAACTGCTGGCTTTATAAGTAAAGGAATCTTTGAAGCGGATATGTTTTTGAAAAATAAAAAACTTGATAAAGAAATTAGTCAAAATAATATAAAATTAAAAAATTTAGAAAGAATTGAAAATAAGACATTTGAACATAATTTGAAAGATATAATGAAAAAATATTTGTCAATTATAGCAGTATTTGTAGTTATATATTTAATTTTCTCTGAAATATTTGGAAGAATTTTAGTAGTTATATTTGCCTTGTGGTGGTTGGGTGGAGAATTTGCGATGTCTTTGCATTTAAATCATGTACTGTTTTTGATGATTTTTGGAATAGTTGTTGTGATTATGCTATTAGTAGTATTTAGCATGATAGTATTTTTTATGTCAAATGTTCTTTATTTTGTACAAATATATTGCATTAGAAATATTCCGATGCAGGAAGCGTTTAGGTTAAATTTAGAATTATTGAAAGGCAATAGATTAAGAATTTTAATTCCAGTTATATTTTTTACAGTATTAAATTTCTTATTGACGAGTCCATTTTCTGATATTCTTGTTTTAACGCCATTAAATTTTTTAAGATTTATGCCATTATATGCTGTATTTCCAGTGTCTATCATAATCGGAGTTGTTTCCAGCCTATTAGTTATTCTAATAATAACAATAAGCGTTATAGTATACCTGAATGTGGAATATGACTATATTAAAAAACATAATAAAAATTAGAAAGGAAAAAAATTATGAATTTAGATAATATACAAAAAAAGTTATTTGAAAGAAAGCTGGATACAACAGAATATTTTAAAACTGCATTTGATGTATACAGAGAATTTTTAAAAAATAATAAGTTACTGGTATTTTTGACATATTTATTAATGCTGGCAATTATTGGGACAGATTTTTTTAATAGGTATCTAATTTTTAAAATTGTTATAAATGAAGACAGAAGTCCAAAAATAGTATCAATGCTTATGGTATTTGGAATTTTGGAACTGATATTTTCAATAATTCAATTATTTTTAACTGGCTATTATTTAAAAAAAATAGTAATGGAAATTGAGGATAAAAAGGAATTTAATTTAAAAAAATTTATTTTAAAAATATTAAGGCTTGTTAGTATACAGTATTGTCTGATACTAGGTTTCACGGTTATAGTTGAATCACTAAAAATGGTTTCTTTGGGGATAATTTCTTTAATATTGCAGATTACCGCTATAATTATAGCAGTTAAATATTTTCTATATTTTGAGGTGTATTATATTCAAGATGATACTGGGATTATAAGTTCGATAAATTATAGTTATCAGCTATCTAAGGGAAATAGACTTAGAAAAATTATTCCTGGGATAGTTTTAATTTTGATAAGTATTATTCCGACGTTTGTAATTGCTTTTGGAATATTGCAAGTATTTAGAATAAGTTTTTGGTTTGGAATCATTGTTATTGCTATTTTTATAGTTGGAGTTGTTCTTGCTGGAATATATTTACAGGTTTTAAGTTCCGTAATATTTTTAAATGTAGAATATGATTTTTTAAAAAAGCGTGAAAAAAATAATGAGATTGAAGAAGGGTATTATGAAAACAAAGAATAGAAATTGAGACATAGATTTATTACAAATTTATGAACTGGAAAATGTGAGATTTTTACAATCTCACTTTTTTAAGATTTTTTTCAAAAAATATGTAACAAAAATAAAAAAATATGCTATACTATTGATATCATAAATTTATAGTGATATCAATTTGAAATAAAAATAGAACTTAAAATATTGCTATAAAATAATAATTTTTAGGATAGGAGGATAGAGAATATATGGGGATTTTTGATTTTTTAAAATCTTCTGAAAATAAAGGAAATAAG
>ERZ772926.1291-NODE-1291-length-12285-cov-5.538675_pt1 | contig 12285 bp, 10 predicted proteins | sample MGYA00511136_ERZ772926 | MGnify/ENA primary metagenome ERZ772926 (study PRJEB29015, sample SAMEA2737917) | human oral metagenome | biome: human oral; feature: human-associated habitat; material: dental | place: China | collected 2153 ... | reverse complement strand
ATCAAGGATGCGGAAGACATAACCAAGGATCAGATGATTCTACAAAGCTGTAATGACATGTACTGCACCGGAAACGTCATGGGCTTCCTCGGATCGGGCGATGAACGTCTTGTAATCGAATCTAGATTTAGCCGTGGCGATAATGACTATTTCTTCCGGTACCTATTAGAAAAGGTGCTGGATTTTCCTAATTTTATAAGTCTGGATACCAATGCTAATCAGGAGGAGCGGATGTTTAATCTGCTTCTATTTCTATTTCCACATTATCTCAAAGTCGCTGCTAGAAAAGGTGCTTTCAAGACATATATCAATAATAAATATAACGATGGCAACGTAAGAGGAACGATAGATATTGCAAGGCATATCGAGAGGAATATTCCATTTGTAGGTGATATCGCTTATAACCAGAGGGAATACTCATTTGATAATTATCTCATGGAGCTAATAAGGCACACCATTGAGCACATCAAGAGTAAATCATACGGCTACAACCTTCTTAACAAAGTAAAGGATGAGGTAAAGCTCGTTATAGACGCCACTCCTAAATACAGGGCGACAGATAGAAGGCGAGTTCTCGAAGCAAACAGGAAGAACACAATTCGCCATGCGTACTATCACGAATATAGGGATCTGCAGAGGCTTTGTATATTAATCCTTCAAAATCAGAAGCACAAGTTCGGCGACGGTCACCGAAAAGTATATGGCATACTGTTCGATGGTGCGTGGCTATGGGAGGAATACATTAATTCCCTTATCGGCGATATGTTCTATCATCCAATGAATAAATCGGGCGCTGGCAAACAGAAGCTATTTAATGGTGGTATGGGCTCGATATATCCAGATTTCATAGGAAAGAATCCAGCTGATAGAGTCATCGCCGATGCTAAATACAAGCCAATTGATAATATCGGGAACAAAGACTACCTGCAGGTACTCGCCTATATGTTCAGGTTCGATTCTAAACGCGGATACTATCTCTATCCTGACTCAACTGATTCGGGCAGTAAATGTCTAATGATGAATGAAGGTTCAACCTACGAAGGAAATGTGTCAGCTAGAAAAGATGTATGCATTACCAAGTTGGGACTGAGGGTTCCGAGTGAGGCAAAAGATTATAAAGAGTTTACTAAACAGATTAATCATAGCGAAAAGGAATTTATAAATGCGATAAAAAAAGCATATTAAAAACAATATATTTTTATAAATATGATAGAATACTAAAGAATATAGAAATACTTAGCATAATTAAAGAAAGGTAACCCTAATGGCAAAGAAGAACAATACTAATATCGGCTTTGAAAAACAAATTTGGGATGCAGCTTGTGTTCTTTGGGGGCACATTCCTGCAGCCGAATATAGGAAGGTGATTGTAGGTCTTATTTTTCTTCGTTACATATCTAGTGCGTTCGAAAAACGTTACGAGGAACTTTTAAATGAAGGTGATGGATTTGAGAATGATAGAGATGCGTATGTAGAAGAAAATATTTTCTTTGTACCAGAAGAAGCTCGATGGAGTAAGATTTCATCTGCCGCACACACACCTGAAATCGGTACATTAATTGATGATGCTATGAGGGCAATTGAAAAAGAAAATACAAGCTTGAAGAATGTATTACCTAAAAATTATGCTAGCCCAGATTTGGATAAAAGAGTACTGGGTGAAGTTGTAGACCTATTTACAAATGAAGTAAAAATGGATGGAACTGAGGCAAGCAAAGATTTACTTGGTAGGACATATGAGTATTGTATTGCCCAGTTCGCTGCCTATGAAGGAACTAAAGGTGGTGAATTTTATACACCTTCAAGCATTGTAAAAACAATTGTTTCCATACTAAAACCTTTTAATAACTGCCGTGTATATGATCCTTGTTGTGGTAGTGGTGGTATGTTTGTACAAAGTGAGAAGTTTGTACAGGCACATAGTGACAATAGGGGCAATATTTCTGTATATGGGCAGGAATCTAATGCAGATACGTGGAAGATGGCTAAAATGAATATGGCCATAAGAGGTATTGATGCTAATTTTGGTTCTTATCATGCGGATACCTTCTTTAATGACATTCATAAAACACTTAAGTCAGATTTCATAATGGCAAATCCCCCATTTAACTTATCAAATTGGGGCGCAGATAAATTAAAGGAAGATGTTAGATGGAAATATGGAATGCCTCCATCAGGTAATGCAAACTATGCATGGATACAGCATATGATTCATCACTTAGCACCGAACGGAAAAATTGGGTTGGTTCTTGCTAATGGAGCATTATCATCACAGTCTTCTGGTGAAGGAGAAATAAGAAAAAAGATTATAGAGGACGATCTTGTTGAAGGAATTGTGGCCTTGCCAACTCAGTTGTTTTATAGTGTTACAATTCCCGTTACACTATGGTTTATCACTAAAAATAAAAAGCAAAAAGGAAAGACACTGTTTATAGATGCCAGAAAAATGGGCTTCATGGTCGATAGAAAGCACCGAGATTTTACTGAAGGCATCCAAGAGGATGGAAGTCTTGGAGATATCGATTTACTAGCAAAAACGTTTGAAGAATTTCAAAATGGTGAGTTAGAAGAGAAAAAAGGATTTTCTGCTATATCGACAATTGATGATATAGCAAAACAAGATTATATTTTAACTCCAGGGCGATATGTGGGAATTGAAGAACAGGAAGATGATGGGGAACCGTTTGAAGAGAAGATGAAGAGACTAACATCGGAACTTTCCGATATGTTTAAGAAATCTCATGAATTAGAGGAGGAGATTAGAAAGAATTTAGGAGCAATTGGGCATGAAGTTTAAAAGATACACTCTTTCTGAGTTAGCAACTATTAAATATGGAAAGAATCAGAAAAAAGTTGTTACAGATGATAAGAGAATTCCGATTTATGGAACTGGTGGATTGATAGGATATGCTACTACGTCTCTTTATGATAAGCCATCTGTCTTGATTGGTAGAAAGGGGTCAATAGGTAAGGTCAAATATGTAGAACATCCATTCTGGACAGTCGATACACTTTTCTATACTGTAATTAATACTGATATTGTTATTCCTAAATATTTATTCTATTCTATGTCACTTATAGACTTAAATACTTATAATGAAGGAACAACAATACCAAGTTTGAGAACGGAAACTCTTAATAGACTTGAGTTCAACATTCCATCGATAGAAGATCAGGAACTAGTACTTTCATGTCTTAATCCAATAGAAGAGAAAATAGAATTAAATAATGCGATAAACAATAATTTAGCGGCTTAAATGTTGATTTTAGAAACATCAAGCTCGCCGGACATAAGCGATAGTAATAAAGAATCACGAAGTTGTTCTAAACAACAGATTTCATCGTAATTATTGCGAATAGTGATATCTATCGGAGCAACTAACATCTCAAACTCATCAAGCTTTTCTATTGGGGGAATAAGGATTGGCATTTCTAACAACGAAATTTTGTTAATTGAGCCAAACACAGTACCTTCCCCATTAAAAATATCCAATCGCTTTTTGAGAGAAAACATTGTGTATAGTACGAAAGATTGATGATTATTTTTTGAATGAATAGCTGCAAGTCCACGACCAATACAACAATCAGTATGCGCTACATTTATGTCGCCGACAGGTGCTCGAACACTCATTAAAGCATCATTAGCACAAGCCATCCTCTTTGGTTCAGTTGTATAAAGTCGAATAGTTGGAAATCTGAAACCAAATTCAGCTCTACCTTGGAAAAAAATTGTACCAATACTATCCTTGTTATAGCTACTGCTTCTTGGGGACTGTCCCATAGTAATTTCAGCTACATCACTCAAGGTACCCTCTTTCCAATTTGAGCTTGCATTATCAATAAACATATGCTGATATGTAGCCAATGCCTGTTGCTCTAAATTATTGTTTATAGTAGAAAATACCCATAACTTTTGTGGGTGGCAGAAGTTAATACCAGGGGACTCCACTCCATAGTCGTTCTCTAAGAATAAACAAAGGAGAAATGACTTATGAAACAAGATTTAATCAAAGATGTAATTCAAGGTATGTTACCATACTTGAACAATGCACAAAACGAAAAGTTACGAGAGATTTTGCAATACACACTCGCAAACTATGATATAAAGGAAAAGCAGTACCAAGAAATAACTTCAGAACACAACTTTGTAGAACTATTCTTATCGGCAAAACGAATTGAGGGTTGTTCCGAGAGATCGCTTAAATATTATATGGCTACTATTGAAGCTATGCTTGATGAACTCAAAAAGGATGTGCGACATATAGTTACAGACGATATACGTGGTTATCTAACAGAATATCAGAAAAAGAAAAAATCTAGTAAGGTAACTATAGATAATATCAGGCGGATACTTTCAAGTTTTTTCTCTTGGTTGGAGGATGAGGATTACATTTTGAAAAGTCCAGTGCGACGCATACACAAAGTAAAAAGTGGTACAAATATTAAGGAAACATACTCGGATGAAGCACTAGAACTTATGAGAGATAGTTGCACTGAATTAAGAGATTTAGCGATTATTGATATACTGGCTTCAACAGGTATGCGTGTAGGTGAAATGGTTTTGCTAAATCGAAATGACATTGATTTTAATGAGAGAGAATGTATTGTTGTTGGCAAAGGAAATAAAGAAAGAATTGTATATTTTGATGCTAGAACGAAGATCCATTTGCAGAACTATCTTAATAGTAGGCGGGATGACAACCCAGCTTTATTTGTATCATTGAGAGCTCCTTATGAGAGGCTACAAATAGGTGGAATTGAGGTAAGGTTAAGAGAACATGGCAAGAAATTAGGCTTACAAAGAGTGTATCCACATAAGTTTCGGCGTACACTTGCAACCATGGCAATAGATAAAGGCATGCCTATAGAGCAATTACAACAGCTTTTAGGCCATAGAAAGATAGACACGACCTTGCAGTATGCAATGGTTAAACAGAGCAATGTTAAAATTGCTCATCGGAGATATATTGGCTAGAGAGGAAAATGAACATGGCTGAATGGATTGAATGTACTTTGGGGGATTTAGTTACTTTTCAAAGGGGGCACGATTTGCCCAGAAGCCAAATGCATGATGGGAAGTACCCTGTAGTGGGGTCAAATGGTATTATTGGATTCCACAACGAGTATACAACAAATGAACCATCGATTACTATTGGACGAAGTGGCAATGTCGGAAAACCATTTATATATTATGGAAAAACTTGGTCACATAATACAACACTATATATTAAAGATTACAAAGGGAATGATCCTGGGTTTATTTTCTATTTTCTGAAAACTTTGGACTTGGCGAATTATGCAGGAGGGAGTGCGGTTCCAACACTTAATAGAAACCATATTCGCACATTATCTATTTGTGTACCCAAAAATGTTAATCAACAAAAGAAAATTGGAATATTTCTAAAAAAATTTGATGAGAAAATAAAAATGAATGAGAGCATAAACAATAATTTACTAGAGCAAGCACTCATTTTATACGCAACTCGTTTTTCTTCGTTGGATAAAAACAGCTGTATAGGTAACTACTGTACTGTGAAATCTGGTTTTGCGTTCAAAAGTTCCTGGTGGACAAATAGTGGCGTTAAGGTAATTAAAATTGGCTCAATCAATCAGGACAATCTTAATTTATTAGAATGTTCCTATATTAACGAAGATAAAGCTGATAAAGCCAAAGACTTTGCAGTGAAGGCTGGAGATTTACTAATAGCAATGACTGGTGCAACAATCGGTAAGTTTGCTATGGTTCCTTATTCTTCGGAAGTGTTACTTGTAAATCAGCGTGTTGGCAAATTCTTTCTTGGAAATAATCCAGTAGAAAAGTTGCCTTTCATATACTGCACATTAAAACAACCCGAAGTGTATAGCGAAGTAGTAAATCGTGGTCAAGGAAGTGCACAACCTAACATCAGTGCTTCTGATATTATGAGTATACCTTGTGCCATTCCGAGCCAAGAAGCAATAAATATCTTTAATAACACTGCTCGACCATTATTTGACCTTATCATTAGCAATCAGCGAGAAAATCAGCAGTTATCCGAACTAAGAGACACACTTTTACCCAAACTTATGTCCGGCGATCTAGATGTCTCCAACATCGATATCTAAGCTGCCTCTAGACTCGAAAACTGCTCCACAGTTTTCTCGTTACCGCCTTTGTCGAATACCTTACCGCTTGTACACAAGTGTCCATTCGGCTACGATATTCACCTACGCTGCTATGCAGCTATTCGCACTTCGTGTGAATAAGGCGGTAAAATTATTGTTTAAGAAAGAATAATGAATATGAAAATTAAAGATATTAAAGAACATATAATTGTACCATTTGAAATAGAGGATGAAAAATTAAAGATATTATTCAGTTTTTATTTGCATAAAGCTCCAACAATTGAAAGTAAATCTTCTATTGATTTAAATTCAAGTATGTTAGATGAGCGTTGGACTAATTTTAAAAACTCGATTTCCAATATTAAAACTAAATTTGTATCATATTCTTATACTTTAGATGATTTATTAAAACGCATGGTAGACTGCGGTTTGGATGAAGAATCTCCAGTTAACCGAACAACAAATGCATTCGTTTGTAAAAAGAAAAATATAAAAAAAGGTGAGGCGCCAGAGACAGAGTGTGAATGCGTACTACGTCATATACGAAATTCAATTGCTCATGGTAATGTTTACTTATCAAGCACAAGTAATAGAAAATACGTACTATTTGAAGACTACAATCTTAATGATAAGTTAACTGCAAGAATACTATTATCGCAGACAAACTTGAAAAAATTAAAACGAATAATTATGAAGTAAAGGAGCGCTTTTGGATGTCATTATTTTATTCTGAAGCAGATTATGAGAATTCAATAATTGAGCTATTTCAAAATGAGTTGGAATATGAATATGTTTACGGTCCTGATATCGAACGAGACTTTAACAGTCCGCTCTATGACGACGTTCTGGTTGACTCACTTTATCGTTTAAACAGAGGGCTGTCTGATGATGCGATTCAGGATGCAATATTCAAGCTAAAAAACTTTGAAAATGGGGAACTTGTTCAGAAGAACACTGTCTTTATGGATTATCTACAAAACGGCATTCCTGTAAGATATTTTTCAGATGGAAAGGAACACTTCTCTATAGTTTATCTTGTTGATTACAAGAATCCATATAACAACTCGTTTATAATTGCCAATCAATGGACATTTATTGAAAATAGTGACAAGCGACCAGATATCATTCTGTTCTTAAATGGATTGCCAATTGTGTTAGTTGAACTCAAATCTCCTTCACGTGAAGAAACGGATGCTTCAGAAGCATATAGACAGATTCGTAACTACATGCAGGAAATTCCTTCCATGTTTATTTATAATGCTATTTGTGTTATGAGTGATCAAGTGACATCAAAAGCGGGTACGATTACCTCTAGTGAAGATCGTTTTATGGAGTGGAAGACAAAGACTGGAGACTACGAGGAGACTAAGTACGCGCAGTTCGATACTTTCTTTGAAGGTATGTTTCAAAAAGAAAGATTGCTTGATTTAATTAAAAACTTCATCTGCTTCTCTAACGAGGGAATTAAAACATTTAAAATTCTTGCTGTATACCATCAATATTTTGCTGTAAGAAAAGCAATTGAATCAACAAAACGAGCAACCATTACCGACGGTAAAGGTGGTGTATTTTGGCATACACAGGGGAGTGGTAAATCGCTTTCAATGGTTTTCTATGCTCGCTTATTGCAGGATGCATTGGATAGCCCGACATTAGTGGTATTAACTGATAGAAATGATCTTGATGATCAGCTTTATAGTCAGTTTTCTAAGTGCAAGGATTTCTTAAGACAAGTGCCGGTGCAAGCAGAAAGCAGGGAGAACCTCAAAAGCTTACTTGCAGGGAGACAGGCAAATGGTATTATCTTTACCACAATGCAGAAATTTGAAGAATCATATGAACCTCTATCTGAACGCCATAATATCATAGTTATGGCCGATGAGGCGCATAGAAGTCAATATGGACTCACTGAGAAAATTAAGATTACAAAAAATAAAGATGGCGAAGAAGTTGCTAAATGTATTGTTGGCACTGCAAGAACAATACGAAATACACTTCCTAATGCTACATATATTGGATTTACGGGCACTCCTATTTCGTCTAAAGATCGAAATACACGTGAAGTGTTTGGAGATTATATAGATATATACGATATGACACAGGCAGTTGAGGATGGTGCAACTCGCCCTGTTTATTATGAGAGTCGTGTAATTAAATTAAATCTTGATCAAGCAACATTGGATTTAATTGATGCTGAATATGACATCATGGCGCTTCAATCAGATGAGAGAGTTATTTCTAAGAGCAAACGTGAACTAGGCAAAATGGAAGTATTGCTAGGAAATGATAATACAGTAAACTCTCTTGTTTGTGACATTCTCGATCATTATGAAAATAATCGCGAAAAGTTACTTACAGGAAAAGCAATGATTGTTGCATATTCACGTCCTATAGCAATGAAAATATATAAGCGCATACTAGAGCTTAGACCTGACTGGACAGAAAAAATTGGGCTCATTATGACGTCTGCAAACAAGGACCCTGAAGAATGGAGACAAATTATTGGCAATAAGCGCCACAAAGAAGAGCTTGCAAAAGAGTTTAAAGATAATAACGGAAAAATGAAGATTGCCATAGTTGTCGATATGTGGCTTACAGGTTTCGATGTACCATCTCTTGCTACAATGTATGTATATAAGCCAATGGTCGGACATAATCTTATGCAAGCAATTGCACGAGTTAATCGTGTTTTTCGTGATAAAGAAGGTGGGCTTATTGTTGACTATGTTGGAATCGCAACTGCTTTGAAACAAGCAATGAATGAGTACACTGCTCGTGACCAAAAGAATTATGGAGATACTGACATTGCAAAGGTTGCATATCCTAAATTCTTAGAGAAACTTTCCGTTTGTCGCGATAAGTTTCATGGATATGACTACTCAAAATTTTTAAATGGAACAGATCTTGAACGAGCAAAAGCTATAAGCGGTGCGGTGAACTTTATTATGGGCAGAGAAAAAGTCGATGATAAAGATTCTTTTGTAAAAGAAGCACTTATGCTCCATCAAGCACTTTCACTGTGTTCGTCTATAGTTGATGAAGATGGTAGGTTTGAAGCGGCATTTTTTGAATCTGTGCGTGTATTAGTTCTCAGATTGAGTAATAGCGGTGCAGATAAGAATCTGTCATTATATGAAATAAATAAAAGAATAAGCGAACTTTTGCAGCAGAGTATTAAAAGTGATGGTGTAATAAACTTATTTTCAGATATCAAAGAGGAATTCTCTCTATTTGATCCTAAATTTCTACAAGAAGTTGCAAATATGAAAGAGAAAAATATAGCTCTTGAATTATTGAAAAAGCTAATTGCGGAGCAGATATCTGTTTATCTAAGGACAAATATTGTAAAGTCTGAAAAGTTCAGTGAAATTCTTAAGAGTTCACTCAATGCTTATCTTAATGGAATGATTACAAATGAAGCTGTCATTGAAGAACTTCTAAATTTAGCTAAACAGATTGCAAAATCACAAAATGAAGGAGAAGAGCTAGGTCTTACAGCTGATGAACTTGCTTTCTATGATGCATTGACAAAACCTCAGGCAATTAAAGACTTTTATGAAAACGAGGAACTTATAGCAATTACAAAAGAGCTTGCAGATGCATTACGAAAGAATAATACAATTGACTGGCAAAAGAGAGAATCTGCAAGGGCAACAATGCGTATGCAGATAAAGAGGCTGCTTAAAAAACATAGATATCCTCCTGAAGGAATGGAAGATGCAGTACAGACGGTTATGACACAGTGTGAACTGTGGACAGATAACTTTGATTATAGTAATGACTATTATGTGTTAAATGAAAATAGTGAAAAGATGATTCCTTTAGTTGCAGAAGAAAATGAGAAATATAATTAATCAAAATAAGGAAGATATTTTAAAGTAACTAGATGGAAATGTGTTTTAAAAAGAAAAATTTTATGTCAAAATCTAGTTGAAATCTCGAAAAGAGTTAATATTTCAATTACCCTTAGTGAGTGGGCTGGTGTGGCTACGTTTATTACTATATCTACATCGATAGTAATAATTTAATAAGTTCAAGTTCCAAAGAATATAAAATTTATTGGGAGATACTAAAATGACCTATAATGACGTATACAATTATTTTATTAATTTTGAAGATAAGGATCCACGAATTACATCAAAACTTGTCTCAAATGGATATAGGCAGATGAAAGGTGGTTATATCAAAAAAGCAAGGGAAAGAAATATTGATAACCCAACACAGTGGTGGCACATAATAAGTCTTTGTGAGGAGAAAATCAAAAATAATGAGGGTAATAAGTATTATAGTTATACACCCTGCGGTGAACTTTTAGTATATATGGCCGAAAAGACAAATGCTGTAGATGAGAGAAGTCTCGAAAATTTGATAAATGATATAATAAATAGCAAGAAAATTAACAATCGTCGCGAATGGAATAAAGTAATAACGGATTTATGCTGGGATAAAATAAAAAAAGCAATAGAAGGAAGCAACTAGATGAAAATCAACGCTATACTGCACAAAAAAATACAAACTTTCTGAAATACTAGTCACACAAGAAAAGTCTTATTTCAAAAATGACTACTTTTTTGAAATAAGAATGAGATATTCTCAAGTAAAAAAAGAATCCAATATTAAAGGATTGGATTCTGTAAAATAATGTGAATTTAATTTAGTATGTTTTTACTTTATATTTTTAGAAAGTAGGGCTAATAATGCATCGTTATCATTTGAGCCATCAACTTTGACTAACCCCGTGTCAACTCTGCTAAATAGTGCATTCATTATTATTAATCTCTCATCTTTGTCTATATCTGTTCCTGCATACGTCAACGACTGATAGAATCTGGTCAAAGCTGCTTTCTGGCGGTACTCAGTAGCTAAATGATGATTTGATAGTACAATTTTTATCAACACTCTTACTACATATATGAAGAATGATATAACTGAAACAAGTATAAATGATCTAGAGATAAAAGGTGCTTCCTTGAGATTTCCTAGTGAATAATTGTGTAGTACGATAATGAACCACGCTGAAGCAATAATTAAAGCTACCGAAGCTAAAATAAGTCCCCAAGACCAATATTTTGCACTTCTTTGATGCTCTTCTGCACGATCTCTCCAAAGCTGCTCTGGCGCCTCTAGCTTTAACTTGTTGTTATATGTTTCTTCCAAATCGTTGATTTTTTTCTCTTTGCCATCCTTCCAAGTTTCAATAGCATTTTGAAATTCATTTAGTTCATTAACCTTATCATCAAACAGTTTCTGAATTTCATTATGTTTTTTTCTACAAGTGTTGTAATGTCTTCATATTGCTTATCAGCATCGCATTCAATCTCGTGTAATCTATTAGATAATGTAGTTAATCTATTTGATTCAAAATCCGAAAAATCATCGGCTGTATTTGAAAAATTTTGACGCATAAAATACAGTGCAGGATAGTATGAATAAGGTGTGGCGTTTGAAAGATGGGTTCCAGCTTTATAAGGAGTGTTACAAATTTCTATATATGTACCTACAGCAAAAGCTAAATTTTCTTTATTTTGTCTTATATAAAAAGAAACAAAATCTTTAATTTTACAAAATTCTTTATCTTCGTCTATAGGGGATTCAAGCGAAATTATGTAAACTGTTTTCTCTGGATCTCGTTCTTCTCTCGAATATGTGAGTGTGCTATATAGATATGAATTTACTTCATTTATCTCTAAAGTCTCAGCATTAGAAAAGTAATACCTAACTGAATTAATTTTATCATTCAAATCTTTCCACAATATGAAAAATGTATTTGAGTTATCTTCCGATATTGATTTCCAATAATTGAAATTTCGCTTTACTATTCTTTCTAACTCGTCAAATTTATATATCGATGTATATGTATCAAAAGAAATCGTGTAGTTATCACTTATTGAAAATCTGAAGGAGATACTTGGATTTATTTGAATAGATATCTGTTTATGTGATAAACTCATTATCTACCTCACTTTTTAAAATATTAAAATTAAATTGTTTTATACATTAACTGTGCTTATGAAAATATAAAACTAATTATGAACTCTATTGTTTATAACTCCAAGCCCTACTCACACATCGCCATCTCAACACTATCGAGATACTGACAGAGCGACTTATTAAACTTCTCATAATCAGCATACGCAAATTCCTCAGTAGCCTGCGCGATATTTACATACACAGTCTTAG
>ERZ772926.1287-NODE-1287-length-12301-cov-3.430345_pt1 | contig 12301 bp, 5 predicted proteins | sample MGYA00511136_ERZ772926 | MGnify/ENA primary metagenome ERZ772926 (study PRJEB29015, sample SAMEA2737917) | human oral metagenome | biome: human oral; feature: human-associated habitat; material: dental | place: China | collected 2153 ... | reverse complement strand
GATTCTGCCGCTGTCCACCGGTCTCTGTCCCGCCAAGACCGATCTCATCCCCATCTGCAAGCGATATGGGCTCTGAACCGGGAATCATTTTATTATTGATAAATGTCTTATTGGTATTGCTCAAATTCTCTATTAAAACTTTTCCGGCAACGATGGTAAGTTTCGCATGCTGTCTGCTGACGTACATCTTACTGTCAAGATAGTCCTTCAGCCCAGATTCCCGGCCAATGATACATACCGGCTGCTCCAGCGTCACCGCATACTCATCGCCGATCGCTGTCAGTTCATAGGAAAATGCCCGCTTATCCTGCGTGACGGTTATCGGCATAATATCTGAGATATCCTCTCCGCATTCCCTGCACTTTCTTGCCTGAGGCGGATTATGTGCTCCACATTCGCAAACACGCACCAGTACGGGCTCTGTATTGCCGGATGTCGGCTGCTCAGCCGCTCTCCGGGCTTCTTTCTCCTGCTGTTCCAGGCACACGTCCATGACTTTGATCCCGGTGAGGTCAGCTTCGCATTTTCTGCATTCCAGAAGACTTGGCGGATTGTGCTCTCCGCAGGCAGGACAAATCTTATATTTTTCGAGTGACATTATTCTCCCCTCCTGAATACCTGTTGCGCACCGGTACCTTTTTTCCGTTTCTGTGTCACATTCATCTCTGTCACCTGCTTTCCGCTTCCCATCTCGTAGTCGCTCACATTGATGATAGCAGCATAGTCAGTAGTCGGAGGCATCAGGGCAATTCTGTTTCCTACGATGACCCCTTTTTCCCTCATTCGCTTCTCAAATTCGGCAAACTCACCACAGAAGGATTCCATGTCTTGTGTAAGGACATCCGTCTCTTCCGCTGTCGGGATTCTGTCTTCCCTGGCGATACCTCCCAATTCCATGGAAATCTGTCCTTCCGGAGAATATGTGATATTGATGGCCGTTCCTTCTCCGAATCGGTAAAGCTCATTTTTGAATTGCCTGCCGCTTTTCTTTCGTACCTGTCGATAGCCTATGAGATCATATCCCATATCATGCATGACTTCGTCTACACAATCCGCGATATAAGCCTGCTCCTTCTGCTTCACAACCATCTTTTCCAGCTCGGCGATTGCTTTGTCCAAGGTATCCTTATCGGAAAATATACTCTCTCTGTCTTCCACTCGGCCGGCCATATCACAGAGCATCCGATAGCGCAAAAGTGCCTCCCGGAATTCAGCTTTCTGTCTCTTACACTCCAGCCGATAAGATTCCAGATCACGAAAGATTTTCTTCACGGTAATACTGTCAAATGTGTCCAGTTGCTCCGCTCGCGCTATGCTTTCCAGATTACTTATGGCATTTCTGACTTCATATACCAGCTCCTCAGACAAGTTGAGCGTTAGAAGCTCCGCCAACTCATTGCGGATCGCTTCTTTTCTATCCTCAAGGCTATGATCTTCTTCCGATGCCTCAAACATATCAAACGATAAGACGCTGCTGATATCATCTGCAATGCCGGATGCACGCATGGATAAATCCGGTCCTTCCGGCATCTCTCCATCGCCGTCATTCAGATAGTCGGCAATGACTTGCTGCGTCTTCTTCTGTTCATTTTTACCGGCTTCTTTTCCCGCTCCGACCGCTTTATCAAGCTTTTCCTTCAGCGCCTGTGCCTTATCTTTAATCGCGGCGAGCTTTTCAAGCTCCCGCTTTTTCTTATCCAGGGCTTCCTCGGAGATGACGTACTTATGGAAGGCATGGGGGATATTCCGATTAAACTCGCTTTGAATCCGTTTTCTTTCATGATCCATACTTTGCCGTATGGATTGAATCTCTCGGATCGCTTCTTCCTGTCCTCCATACTTTCTCTGGAGGACAGTCAATACCGCCAGTGATTGATCCAGTTCTCTGTCCATGCCGGAACAGCCGGCAAGAAGCTGTTTGATCTGTTCTCCGTAAAGCAATCCCTGCTGCTCGCATTGCATCAGTCCGACAAACACCCTCCTTGCCGGGCCGCTGAGATCATATACAGATATTTTCGGTCCGCTCATTGCATCTTCTCCCTCGGTGTTTTAATTCATTGAAGTACGCCACTTATCAATCTCTTTCTGCTTTCCAATCGCGATCAGCCAGGTTTCAAGCTGAAAATCCAGATTGCCATCATAATCAACAAGTTTATGGCAAAGCGACTCAAAACGTTCAAAGGACTCATCCAACACGCTTCTCATGTAATTTGCCAGCTCCCCCGTAGTGCGGAACTGCTCTCCGTTTAAGAGCAGAAGCTTTTGCCCGGATAAGATATACGCCATGAGATAATAGCTGCGCTTCATGTCTGTCCCGTTAATCAACTCCAGCTCATAGGAGTCTTCTATCGCAGCAGCGGCCTTTTTGAGTTTTTCATTCCTCGGTGCGATCTGATTCACATAGGCAGAGAGCATCTTTTCAGAGAGAACCGTGGCATAATACGGAAACTGGGACTCATCCTTATCCCAAAGACGCTCCAGCACATCTCTTCCAAATGCAGCAATGCTTTCAAAGGTCTTTCCCTTCCAATAGAAGCCTTTCAGCTTCGGATTGATCTGGTAGAGCAACCGCCAGAATATAATATCATCCTTGCCATTTTCCTTTCCGGCCTCTTCCTCCGCTGCCTGACATTTTCTTGCCAGTTCCTGGTTGAACGTCCTGAAATGTGCCGTCACATGGCCGCGAAACAGCTGTTTCTTGCCTTCCTCCCAGTTCTTCGCAAAAGCTGCCGCCAGTGCGGCCGGATCTGTAAAGTCCTCTCCCAGGAATTTGAATGCAGGCATACTGCCCTTGCCGATATTTCCGATTCCTTCCCCCGGAATCACAAGGCTCTCGCCATCCAGCCACTTCTTCACCTCTTCATATGTCCAACGCCGGTTTGGATTATTTTTATTTTTGCGGTTTGTAATATCGCAATAAGTCAGCGCGGATATAAAGTCCTGCAAGAGCGCGGGCATCTCATCCGGGAACGGGATCCTCTGCACAGAAACATACTGCTCAATCTCATCCGGCTGCATATTGGCATAGGGCGTATATCCGCAGAACAGCTCAAAAAGAGTAATTCCAAAGGAATAGTAATCCGAACCCTCATAAAAGATATTCTTGAATGTTTCCGGGGCGGAGTATTCCGGAGTCATCCCGGTCTTTGTCACAAGAATCATATTGTCTCCATCGACAGCGGAACTAATGCCGAAGTCAATGATAGAGACCGTCTCCCCGTCCGCATTCAGCATGATATTTGAGGGCTTCAAATCCTTGTGGATGATCCCTGCTTCATGAATCGCCTTCAATCCCTCGTTGATATTGGGAATAATCGTCTTCAAAAGCTCAGCCTCTGAATATCGTTTTCCCTGGAGACTGCCTTTCGCATAGTAATGCAGGATCTCTACAGGGAAACCATTGTGCGTCTCCATCTCATAGAGCTTCGCGACAAACGGCGAATCAATGGTCATGAGCTTGTCCATGACCTCCTGCTTGATCGCAAATTTCCGCTTATATACTTTTGCCACGTACTCCGCCTCGTTGCGGGTGCAAAGATATAGATCCGCTTCTCCCGAAGACAGCTCGAGCTGCCGAATAACTTTGTATTTTCCGCAGATCTCATCCCCCTCATTGATCGGCTGCCCTGTACCGGGAGCATCCCCGTTCTGAGCGTCGTACTGCAAAGAGATCTCCTGATTAATCACGGTTGAAGACGAATCCTGCAGATTGCGATTGATGATCGTCGATGACGCCCCCTGCAAAGCCGGATTTATCGCTGTCTGATTTGCCATAAGTACACCCTCCAAAGCTGCCGTCAGCCCTCTTTCAGGAGCAGGCGCTCCCATTTGGCCTCTCCCTGATAATTTTTTTCCTCTGCCGCCTTCTGCACTCTTACAGCCTCCGGTCTTTCCTCTGCCTCGGCAATCGCATGGCTGATAAATTTCACCAGCTTCTGCCCTTCTATTTCAGGATTGCGATACCACTCTGCGGACCAGACGCGGTACAGATTCCAGCCCATATTCTTCAAGACTGCACTGCGCAGCCGGTCGCGGTCTCGGGCCGTCCGCGCAGATGCGTAGGATAAGCCATCACACTCTATCCCTGCCACAAACTCGTCCGGCAGTTCCGGATGCTCTACCGCTATATCGATTTTATAGCCGGAGCAGCCGATATACTGCCTTACCTTATATCCCTTTTCGGAGAGAAAGCGGTAAATCGCATGGACAAAGTCATCCGGCATGGTGCTCTGATTCGCAGATACAAGCGCAGCCCCGCCATGCATGGCAAACTCTATATAGGATCGGAGCATACGAATGCCTTCTGAATCCGTCCTGCTCAGATCAATATCGGAAGGCAGAATGGATGCGACCAGCTTCACATTAATCTTTGACCTGGTTACGGCAACATTCAGACGGCGTTCTCCGCCGGCCTTCATCACCGGGCCAAGGTTCATGGTCATAGGCTTATCACTCTGTATCTGTGCCTTGGTTCTTGCATAGCAGACGCTCAAGAAGATGGTATCTCTCTCATCCCCCTGCACATTCTCAAGGTTTTTAACAAAGAATTCCTCTTCCCTGTCCTCTGCAAAGAACGACTCGTACTTTGGATTCTCCTCTCTGAATTTCTGGATCTCATTCAGAATCGTCTGCTGTTGTGCTTCACTTAAGGCAATGATCCCCAACGATCTTTCCGGATGTTTTTCGATATGTTCTTTTACAAGCTCCACACACCGTTTTGCTTCCAGGATATTGTTTCTCTTTCCGCCCCTGTCGTAATAAGCTCCTTCCACAAAGGAAAACTCAACACCAGTATCCGGCTCACTCCCATGACTGCTCGGAAAAGTGACCAGCTCGTTCCTGTAGATCTCTTGGTTCGAGAAGGCAATCAGATTTTCATACTTGCTGCGGTAATGCCATAATAATGTGCGGTTTGGCAGCACATTTTCCATCTCTTCCAGGATGGAATCGTAAACCTCCTCGTAATCATCATTATCCTCGTCATAATCATCGCCGCTGTTGCCGGTGCTGGCAGAAAAAAAATTTGTCGGCGGAAGCTGCTTGGTATCCCCTGCGATAATGACCTGATCCGCCCTGAATATTGCTCCCACTGCATCCTGGGGAAATATCTGCGAAGCTTCATCGAAGATAACCATGTCAAAGTGGTAATCCTCCGCATTCAGGAAATACGCCACTGAAAGCGGTGACATCATGAGACACGGCTTCAGCGTAAGCAGCAGCGTCGGAATCTCGTGGAAAAGCTTCCTAAGGGGCATGATTCTGCGCTTCTTCTCCATCTCATGCCGAAGAATGCCGAGTTCAGACCCGGCACTGGTTATGGAATTCCTGCCGGGAAATGTACGGACGATGCTTTTTCTGATACGTGCTTTTGAGATCTCAAACTGTTTCTCATCCAGCTTTATAAACTTTTCAAGGCGCTGTTCATGAACGCTCCGGCGAAAGGTCTGTACTGCCGGCACATCATCAACAGCAAGATTGAGCCATTGCACATAGAATCCGCGCTCAAAGGCTGCGCGGACATCCTTCACGGAAGGATTCCTCTTTACGATCTTTTCTGTAAAATCCTCAAGCCCTTTCGCGTCACATTCCTTCCTGCTCTCTGTGAAATCAATCCATTTGTTCAGTTCGCCAAACCCATTCAGGCAGGCAGTATACTTTTCAGCCACCTCATGAAGTGCAGCGTTCTTCATATCCAGGCTAGGGAAGAGGCCATCGAAATATGTGAAGCCCTTTTCTCCGGCTTCCAGGAGTTCCCGAATTTTTCTGCACTGACTGGCAGCTATATCCCTTTTCGCGATATCATTCGATACGATACTGATAAATCCGGCGATTTCCTCCGCTGCGCCTTGGTTTTCAAAGGCGGATACCGCGTCAATTTCCTGTCGAATCCGCTGCCAATCGGTATTCAAGCCGGCATACTTTTCGCCGAACATCACTTCCAGATCCCCCGAACGAATATATTCTGTTCCCCCCGCATACCGTGATGTAATCGCTGATGCAAATTCCATCTGCTGCGCTAAAGTGCACTTGGAGAGTTCCCCCTCTTTTTCTTTAAACTGGAGTGTATTACCGATAAACCAGCTCATCTCCCCGTGAAGAGCATCAAATATTTCTGCCAGTTCTTTGATATTCCGGCAAGTGGATCTCTCATCTCGTCTTGCCGCATCCAGTACGGCAAGCAAAGAGCGGATCTTTTCTTCCTGCCCTCTCACATTCTTAATACCAGGAAGAATGGTGGACTTAAGGGAAAGTTTTAGTGGAAAATCCAGAGTATCCAGTGCCTTTTGTATGTCACTGGCACATTCCATAATCTTATCTTCCGCCAGGTCTTCAGAAAGACGCTGTATAACGGATTCCTTTTCAGGATCCCCAATCGCATCCAAAATAGACCGGATCGTCTCTTCCGGTATCGCGCGTCCAGGACTCTGTGCGGCCGCATCCACAGCAATGCGAATGCCCCTGATCACCTTATCCCAGTCGGTATCTAATCCCGCGTAATTCTGCTGAAAACTCTCACGAAGATAAACGCCCTGATCCCGATACCATGCTTTTTCTGTGTTGACTTCCTTGATGGCAGCCAGAAGCTCCGCCGCAGCTGCACCTGTAAGTTTTTCTCCGATACGCTTTGAATAGCCCATCAGATAGGCAATGTCCTGTTTATATAGATCATTTGTGATCCGGTATTTCTCGGTATATTCTTCGCGGAATCGTCTTAGAATATCCACCGGATCGATTTCCAGAACGGAGACATCCCACTTTTTCAGGATTCCGACTTTCTTTTCATTCAAGGCAGCCCGGTGCTTCCTCGCCTCATCCGCAATTTTTACGGTTTCCCGGTCAACCATTCCCCAGTCGGTATCTTCCGCACGGTAATAAGCCGGAATCTGCGCTGAAAATCGTTCCGCATTTTCAGAAAACCATTGCCTCTCTGCCTTGATCTCATCTAAGAGCTGAAGCGCAGCAACAATCGCCGTATCTGTTATCTGTGCCCCTACGGATTTGGACAATAGGCGCATCTGCTTGATGTCTTTTTTGTAGGCGGCTTTCATCTTATGGAAAAGCCCGACGTGTTCCGTCTTAAAGCGGTTCAGCATAGAGGCAGAATCCATCGAGAGGATTCCTGACTCCCAGTCAGAAAGCAGCTGCTCCGTCAGTTGCTTCAGTTTCATCTGGTGTGTGGCTGCCTCATCTGCAAGGGCACGGACAGACGAAAGAACATAATCCCAGTCCGTATCCTCCCCTTCATAGAGCATTGGCAGCACGCCGCGAATGCGGGCATCATTGTCTGCAAACCATTTCTTCTCCGCATTCATATCTACAAGAGATTGAAGCATAGCAATGATTTCCGTATCTTCAATATAGACACCGACAGATCTGTACATGGCACGAAGTCGAGTAAGATCACGATCAATATTCTCTTTCTTATGGTAAAAATCCGTCGTATATCTGATTTTGAAACGTGAAAGCAATTCCTCAACGTCCAGATCCAGTACGGATTTCTCCCAGTTTTCAAGAATTCCGGCACGTTTCTGCACGTATGTCGCCTGATGGCATTTCGCCTGCTCGGCCTGCTCCATATAGGAAGCAGTTTTTTGCACATTAAACCAGTCCAAATCCATCATCGGAGCATCCTGCATGGTTTTCAGGATCCTTACAACCGCGATCACATCGGACAGCTTATCTCCCTCCGATAAGTCAAGAAGCTTCGCTGCTTCCCGGTAGTTTTTCATTATTCTCTCTGTACTCTCTTGTGTATAATCCAGGAAAGCGAGCACTTCAGTATTATATTCAGATGCAGACTGAGCCTCTTCTGCACTCTTCGAATACCCCTTTCGATTGATAATCATGGACAGATCATCTCTTGAAAGGCTGATGGCATGGACGATCCACTCCGTTCCTATCTTCTCTGAAAGAGATTTGCAAAGATCTGCATGCTTCCGCTCACAGCTCCGTTTTTCCTCTTCCCGGACAGCTCTTATCATAAGCAGATTGCGCCGTTCCCGACTTCTCCAATCCGCCGGAAACAGCGGCAGCGTAAATACTTTTTCGTATTGAGCCAAGCGGACGGAAAGCCCGCTCCATTTAGGCTCCAGCTGACAACCAAAGTCCCGATTCAGCAAGACGAGAAGTCTTTCCATCTCCTCAAGATTTCGCTGCAAGCCCTCGGTGGCGTTCATCATCTCTGTCTTAAATATCTGTCCGGAGCTAGTGGCCGTGGTATTCGCCCAGGGATTATCCGTAAGTGACCCATCCATCGCATTCAGCGTTTTCTCGAAGGTATCCACCAGAAAGAGGAGGGAGGAAAACTCCTCTTTGCTGATCCTGGTAGGGTTTTTAAGCTTAAACTCGATGGCTGTGGCATCGGAAAGTCGCTCCAGCCTTCCAAATACCATATATACGCTCTCCCCAAAGGGTTCCATCTTCTTGTGAAGCTCCTCCGCATACTCGTCCAGGTATTGGCGGTCGTGAAAGAGTTCCGTCAGCTCTCCCATGGCGGTGCCGTCTATATAACCTTGGCTCAGGCCAAGGTTCGCACCAATGCTGTCGATAATTTCTTTTTTGTTTGCCTTGTAATTATGAAGAGACAGGCAGAAATCATCCAAACGAGCCTCCGTCAGCCGCTTCAGAACGACCTGCAGAGCGGCGGACTTCTCAGAGACGAACAGAACCTTCTTTCCCTCTCCCAATGCCTCCGCGATAATATTGGTAATAGTCTGACTCTTGCCGGTTCCCGGGGGGCCCTGCATCACAAAGCTCACGCCAAGCTTTGACAGGAAGATCGCTTCTTCCTGGCTGGAGTCCGAATCGACCACCTCATGCCACTCCGTTGGCCTCGTCTTATCGAAATTAAAATCGCGCGCCTGTGACGGCAGTTCACCAAGGGCATGCCTATCTCCGGAGATTGCCCGTATAACCGGATGGTTCATCATCCACTGCAGATTATGATTGAGATCGTGATACATGCTGATCTTCAGGAAGGACAGCAGCCCGAGGCTGACCTCTCTCACAAGCTTCCAGCCCTTTTTATCAATGATCTTTTCGATCTGTTCCAGATAGTTCTCGAAGGAATCCTTGTTCTTTAGATCGAATGTTGGCAGATCGATCCCAAAATTCTGATTGAACAGGTAATCCAGAGTAGGGTTGATCTCGATCTCACCATCGTACTTGCTGATGGTGTAAGGCGCATTGAGAGACTTTAGCCCCAACTGCACCGGCATCATCAGAAGCGGAGATTTCAGCCAGGGAGAGCTGTCCCTGTTGTGCTCCTTCCAGAGAATAAATCCGAAGGACAAGTACAGGATATTGGTTCCCTGCTCTTCCTGGGCGAGCTTTGTCTTGGAACGGAGATTCTTCAAGGTCCTCTCCCGTTCCATAACAGTTCCTTCTGCCTTGATATCACCTACATGTACCGGCATTGAATATGACAGGGTTTCCAAAAGCGCCAGCATAGAATAGATCCTGAAATCGGAGTTCTTGCTGATTGGCCGCTGGAAAATCAGCGTCTTCTCACTGACGGCAAGCAGGTTGAACAGTTCCTTTGGACCTGGTTCCAGGATCTTTAGCGTCGTCCGCTTCGTCTCCCGGTAGTTGATCATCTTATTCCGCTTGCCGGTATCCAGAAGTTCCCGCTTCCAGCGGTCGATCTTTCGCTCCATCATGGTTTTGGGAGGAACGATCACCTCCTCGGAAGGATCTGACGGGGCAGTGTTATCATCCATTGCGATGCTTTCGGCGAATTCGTTTCTTAGCATAATTACTTCTGTAGACACAGTTTCTTCTTTCCCCATCTTTGCAGCTGTCTTAGACCTCATGTTCATGACATCACGAAGCTCGCTCTTGCTCATCCTTTTGTCGATCAATAACTTCCATAAGTTGTTGTAGCTCACGTGCATGTAGATCCCTCATATCACTGCATGAGTCCTAAGTAGTTCATGCTGCATGGCCATAAAACAACCCGATCGTATTCCTACCACAAATAATACCATAAATCAAGATAGACCACGACGCAGTCTTGAAGTGATTTGACAGCATAACTGCGCTTAGCTTAGATACTCCCATGTACGTTGCCGCGTCCACAGATCGAAGCATGCCTCTCTCTTTATGCAGAACATAAATTGCTTTTAAATCATTCTCGCCGGAAGAATAGAGCTTCATTTAACACTTCCTAAACAGGAAGAAAGTATACATAGAATTATCAAACCTTAATAATCCCTCTTATTTGTGTAATTCCACAGCTTATAATAATATCCTTTGGTATCCGACAACAGGGCTTCGTGCTGCCCCGATTGAACGATCCGGCCATCTTGGAATACCAATATCTGATCTGCGCTGCGGATCGTACTCAAATGATGGGCGATTACCAAAACCGTCCTATCCTTTGCCAGCTCCGAAATGGCCTCCTGGATCAAAGCCTCGTTGACCGGATCGACGTTGCTTGTGATCTCGTCCAAAAGCAGGATCGGGGCGTCTTTCAAAAAAGCGCGCGCGATAGAAAGCCGCTGCTTCTGCCCACCGGAAAGCCCCACGCCGTTTTCTCCGATCATGGTTTGATAACCGTCAGGAAGCGACATAATAGAGTCATGGATGCGTGCCTTTTTTGCAGCGGTAACAATTTCTTCCCGTGAGGCTGCTGCCTTTCCAAGCCGTATATTCCCCTCGATGGTATCCGCAAAAAGCCGGACGTTCTGCATGACGATACTGACAGAGCCTAAAAGCTCGTCGTAGCTTATATCACGTACATCCACATCGCCAATGCGGATTGCACCGTCCGTTACATCCCAAAAGCGCAGCAGGAGATTTGTAATCGTCGTTTTGCCGGAGCCTGAGCCGCCGACAAGGGCAGTGAGTGTTCGTGCCGGTGTACGGAAAGAGATGTCCTGCATGGTGAAGCCGCCTTCCTCATAAGAGAAAGACACATCCTCAAAGGAAATCGAGTATTCCGTGGGGTGGATCGGCTTTTCCGGCTCTGAGACGGTTTCAGCTTCGCTAATCTTTTTGATGCGGCGGTAGCTGTCTGTTACCATCAGATAATTCACCCAATGGCTCTCCAACGCAAGGAAGGGCTTGTAAAACTCGCGGCTGATGATGGCAAAGAGCAAGAAACCGTAAACAGGGAGCTTTCCCGTCAGCAGCAGGAGCAGTCCGGCGGTAAGCATGATCCAAAAAGAGATATCGATGATGAAGCCATAGACGGACAAGACCGCCGCCCGATTTCCGGATACCGCCTTGCTGCTCTGTCCGAAGTCGCGGGCTGTCTGTTCCACCTTTTTCTCAAAGCGGCGGCTTTCGGAAAATGCTTTCAGGAGGGGAATCCCTTTTACATATTCCACAAAGACACTCACCATATCGGCAAGATCATTCCCGGCTTCTTTCTCCAACCGCTTCGCGCGCTTCAATCCCAGAACAAGAAACAGGATTGCGACGGGCAAGGCCGATACCATAAGCAGCGCCATTTTCGGGCTGTAAACGGCCAGGGCCGTAAGCAGAACAACAGACACGATAAAATCGGCAAGCATCCGCGTCCACACATGGCCTACAACCATTTCCATTTTGTCTACGTCATTATGAATGATGGTGCTGATCTCACCCAAACGCTCGTTGGTATAAAAGCCGAGCGAAAACTCTTTCAAGCGATAGATGATGTTTTTGCGTACCTGATAGACAATGTCAAACCCCGCATAGTGTTTTCTCACGTCTGCAAGTATATTGCTGCTGCCTTTTATCAGGAGGCAGGCGGCCAGGCAGGCCCAATACCAAAGCAGATTGCCGCCGCCTGAAATAACGGCTTTCAGTGCTTTCAAAACGATATACATCATTGCTGTCCCTGAAAGAGCATACAGGGTAAAGCCAATGACAGAGAGCGATAAAGAGCGTTTCCCGCTGGGGGTAAGAGTATTCCAGATTTCCTTAATCATAGGAACACCTCCTTGACCTTCCAGTTATCGACCTTGTTTTGATCCTCCACCATCTTTCGATACAGGGTGCAGCGCTCAAGCAGCTCGTTATGCCTGCCTGTATCGATAATCCTCCCGCCATCCATGACGATGATCTGATCTGCATCTCGGATGCTGTTTAAGTGGTGGGCAATCATAATGACGGTTTTATCACGGCTCAAATCATCGATTGCCGCCTGAATAAAGGCTTCGTTTTCCGTATCTACCGCCGCGGTTGCCTCATCCAAAATGATGATCGGTGCGTCCTTCAGGATCATGCGGGCAATGGAAATCCGCTGCTTCTGCCCGCCGGAGAACTTGACGCCTGCTTCTCCCGCCAGGGTCTGATAGCCATTGGGTAAGGACAT
>ERZ772926.1285-NODE-1285-length-12313-cov-49.757383_pt1 | contig 12313 bp, 6 predicted proteins | sample MGYA00511136_ERZ772926 | MGnify/ENA primary metagenome ERZ772926 (study PRJEB29015, sample SAMEA2737917) | human oral metagenome | biome: human oral; feature: human-associated habitat; material: dental | place: China | collected 2153 ... | reverse complement strand
GCCGGCCTATACACAGTAGATGATTTTAAAACAATTACTAAACAAGAAGTATTGAGGCTACCAGGCATTGGTAAAAAAACGGTGGAACAACTAGAGCATAATGGTGTTATATTTAAAGCATAAGATTAAATGTATCGAGGCATATCATGGGAACGCAATGTCAGAAAATGTGGTATAATAAGTTGTTAAATCGTATACAATCATTATTGAGGAGGCCTCATGTTTCAACGTATATGCGCAGTGGCTATGTTTATAGCAGCGCTGTTTATATCTTTTATACCTAATGCTGATGCTCGGCAAGATATTTATGCTTTCACCTATAATGGCAATAACTGGTATGTGGACCGTGATTCGATTGACCGCAGCAAACCGGATGGGCTGTTACATTTCACGGTGTATACCATGATTGGCTTGCGTTATGATGTGGCCAGTGGCAGTGAGTATTACAACGCTGATGTATATTATTATGATCAAAAATTGTCTACTGAAGGTGGTCAGTTATTATATCGCAATCCAGGGATTTTGGCGTCGGCTCGTGTGGCACGTCAACAACCGAATGCGCCTAAACAAGCACCAAAACCAGTGGTGGCACAGCAAACAGCGTCACAATCGATGGCGACTCAAACAGCAGCGCCAACGGCATCGCAACCAACTATCGTTAAGGCTTTGTCGATGCCAGTTCAAACACCTGTACCTGCCAATGGTCCTGTGAAAGTAAACACTCAAATTCCAATTGTGTTACCAGTTCGTGTTCCCGCATCTTGAGGAAATCAATTGTGGCCAAGGGCAATATATTTACGATACCATTGTAAAACCTGTGCTAGATACACTCGCTTAATACAATCATTTTAGTGAAATGAATTCGAATGCGTATAACTTGTAAGCGATTTGAATGCGCTCACTGTACATATATAGATTCGAATTCATGTACGTAGGTAACATTCATCTAAATTGGGGTACTTTTCTGAAATCGGTCTGTAATAAATCACAAATACATATGTAACAACGTTAATTCCGCTGTAAATCTATACATTTATGGCGGAATTTCTTGTTTGTCTAAATACTCATTTGGGTGTATATTCCAAGTAAGCCTAGGCAGAAAGGATCAAATATGAACGTGAAACATGTGGTATGTCCCCAAAAGGTATTACAAGCTGTGACAGACCTTAGTTTAGTGCGCGTCTGCCAAGAGCGCCGTGTATCGGTGCTCAGTACGGAACGAGCCGTGTGGCCTATCGAGGAACTGACCATCGATGCGGCACAAGTCGAGTTATGCCGGCGCTATCGGCCGCTCATCATGCGGTATGCAACCCGATGTAGTACGGCTATGCTAACCGATGACGTGGAATCATTTCTGTGGATTATCTTTATCGAATCCATCTATAGCTTTCACACATCAGGTAAGGTACCTTTTTCTGGTTATGTGAAAGCCGCCATTCGCTATGGGTATTTCAACTTTTACAAACAATCGACGCGGCAATGGCGCCATGAGTTAACTTTGCCCCTATGTACTGGCGACGATGTATCAGAACCCGCCATGGATCAGTTCCCCGATGATGTAGATATCGAACACGACATTATCGGAATGGTGACAGAAGACGAATTGCGCAATCGTCTGTGGGCCGCTTTCAGAAAATTGCCACGGCAGCAACAACAGCTATTGTATGCCCTCTATCGTGATGGCAAGACCTGTGTCGATATAGGCAGTGAAACATGCCAGTCTCGTCAAGCCGTACAACAGCGCCATCAAAAGGCTATCGACCAGTTACGATACTATATGATGGTAGCGGATAATAAAGAATTCGATATTCAGGATATGCAGAACATGTATAGTTATAAGTAAAATTGCTGATCTGATATAAATTTTTGATTTATATATTTACAGTTTGTAATTATAGGTATACAATTAACTCATAAGTGCTGCTAAAGCATCTTTATATAACATGTGTTATGAATCAATTTTTACAAGAGGAATTCCTTGCTATTATTACTCCTTTAACAAAAGAAGAGGTCATGATGATGCACAATACAACGTATCAAAATGTAAGTAATAACGAATCTATTTCTTGTAACCCTAATGCTGTATATGGCGATGTGGATCACCATATATGTTGCTTAATCCCTACCTATATTGATGGTGGTGATTGTACCGCCTGTTATTATGTAGATGGTCGGTGTGAAATCATCCATAAACCACTGAAAATGGTATTGCGAGAAGTAGCGCACCACGAAGGGGTGCTAACAAACGGCATACAATCGTCGAGGCGGTCAAAGCCGATGTATACGGATCCAAGGACATTGGGGCCGAACATGACATTTGCGAGCCTAAAATCGCGGAAACCAATTGGGCGTGATGTGGTGTATGGTTTATTCAATGTAATCATTCCATTCCAATACCATATTGAGCCAGGACCCGAACCGCATACGACCTATATCATCTTAGGAGATTTTGATCCTATACTCGTATTCCATTCCCCTGACCACGTGCAACGCAAATTACGCGATGCTTTATTAGAACACCTCGATTATACGAGACGGATACTCGCTAAAATGAGTACCTGTGGCAACCCGTACGTGGTGGCCGAAATGTATGGTGCATCAAGAATGATGTCTCGCGTGTAATACTATTTTGAGAGTAATACCTATGGTGTAAACTAACAAATCGATAATCTTAATAACAAAATAGTGCATTGGGTAAAGAAACCAATAAGGGCGATGCTCGTGCTGCGGCATTAGCTGCATTACACCCCATGCAATTTGATTTAAATAATCGAGTACAAGTGATGGGCGGTTATGGTCATTACAAAAATTAAATAATAAATGATAGTTAAATATTCTATAGTATGGAAATCATAAGTGAATCCGTTATAGAATAAATTTAGTATGTAAGCGGATAGTTATCCTTTGTGATGTACTATCCGCTTTTTATTTTGTTTAACAGTCTTGTAAAATTTGTATGCTATTAAGGGATAAAATTCTATAGTGAATTTTGTATTGTTAGGAGATATTACAGATTATTATTAAAAAATAAGTATAAGGAAGATCTAAAAATCGGAACTTAATATTAAATTAATGATTTTACAAATCAAATCAAAGTAGTATAATAGAATATGAGAATAAAATGAATTTTTTGGCATATAATTCATTTTGTGTATAATTTGTGAAATGGAGATTGGTAAAATGAACAAACGGAAACGTTTATTAACACTGTTGATTAACGGTGTATTAATGTCTAGTCTTTGCATTGCCTATGCGGCACCGGATAATAACCCGGGTTCCGGTAGCGGTGTGGCTATTGGTACAGGTAGTAATGCACCTAAAGCAGAAAATGTGGCTGTTGGCAAAGGGGCCAGCATTTCTTATTCGAACGGTGCCAGTGCGGCTACGGGTGATGTAGCTATCGGCAATGGTGCAGGTATTAATAACTATGCTAGCCAGGGCGGTAGTGTTGCCATCGGTAAAAATGCAAAAATCGAAAACATGGCAGGTGGTGTAGAGGCAAGCTTTGCCCTAGGCCAAACGACTTTCAGTGGAAGCTGGTTCTCATCTGCTAGAATCCCTGCAGATCCTACGAAGGTTGTGGGCAGTGTTGCTATCGGTGATAATACATTTGCACGTACCGGTAGCACCATGATCGGTTCTCATAATTACAAAGGTAAGTTGGGTGATATCGATGTAGATAGTGCTAAGACTAGAACCTATGCTCTTAATGCATATGCTACAACCATTGGTGCTAACAGCTTCAGTAATGGCGCTTTCACTACGAATACAGGTACATATAATATCATCTCTAGTGAATATAATGGTGGCCGTTTGGCTAATCCACTAAAGAATTTTGGTGCTACGATTACCGGTTCATTAAACAGCATTGAATCGCAAACCGCTAATAACCGGTATGCAGGTATTGCGAACAGTATCGTAGGTACAGCGAATAGAACATTTAATTCCAACGGTTCCATCGTAATGGGTGCCGGCAATGAGATTACAAATTCCATTACTACCATTTCGGCTCCAAGTGATGGTGGTAATTCTGCCAAGGCGTTAGCAGATAACTTGCGTGGTGCTATTAAAAACTCTAAGAGTGGAGGCGCTACCATGGCTCTCGGCGGTGGTAATAAGGCTGACTATACATTGCGCACATCCATAATCGGTGTCAACAACACGATCACGGGTGCTAGTGGTGATGAAAGCACCAATAACCTTTCTATCGGTGTTGGTAATACAGGGGATAAGGTTAAAAATACAACCGTAATCGGTACGGAAAATAATATAACTAACTCTACAGGGACGCTAGTTCTTGGCGATAAACGTACAGTAACGAACGCTAACCATGCGGTTGTTATGGGCTCCAGCGATAACGGCACAACGATGAATGTCGATGATGCGGTAGCTGTAGGCCACAATACAGATGTTTCCGTAGCAGGTGGTGCCGCTATCGCTAGTGAAGCAAAGGCCGGCGTTGATAAAGGTGAAGTTGGATATGATCCAAGTACAAAGGCTGCATCCACTGAAACGAACGCTACATGGAAATCGACGCGTGCTGCAGTATCTGTCGGCGATGTGGACAATGGTGTGACTAGACAAATTACGTCTGTAGCAGCCGGTTCAAAAGATACAGATGCTGTTAACGTGGCACAACTTAAACAATTACAAAACCAAGTAAATTCTGTTGGTTCAACAACTGTTAGCGCAGGTAATCACATCAAAGTAGATGCTACGACAAACGGCAATGTTAAGGACTACAAGGTTAGCTTGGCTGATGATATTACTAATCAAATCAACAATAACACAACGAATATCACGAACATCCAAGGTGATGTTAATAACATTAAACAAGATGTAACTAACATTCAAAATAATATTACAAATATCGGTCAAAATATTTCTCGTTTCGATAGAAAAATCAACCGAGGTGTAGCAGGTGCTGCTGCTCTTGCCGCTTTACATCCATTGGATTTCGATCCTGATGCAAAATGGGATTTCGCAGCCGGTTATGGTCATTTCCACGATGGTAATGCCGCTGCACTCGGCGCGTTCTATCGTCCTAATGAGGACGTTCAATTGAGCGTAGGCTCTACTGTTGGCAATGGGGAAACCGTTGTGAATGCAGGTCTTTCTGTGAAAGTCGGCGCTCATAGCAATGTATCCCGTTCCCGCGTAGCTGTTGGCAAGGAAGTGTTGGAACTTAAGAAAACCGTAGCCGTACAAAATGCACAAATTCAAAAATTGACTGCCATCATCAATAGCTTGGCAGGCATGAATATGAAGGCGGATCGCACAACATTGTTCCCGGATGTACCTAGCAATCACTGGGCTTATGATGCAGTATATGCACTTTCTGAACGTGGATTGGTAGAAGGGTATCCTGACGGTACATTCGGCGGAGACCGCATGATGACTCGTTATGAATTCGCTCAAATCGTATACCGTGCTATTCAGAACGGTGTAAGCGTAGATGAACGTCTCGTAACGGAATTTGGTCCTGAAATGGCTTTATTCCGCGTAGATACAGTAGCAAAGAATCATCAGGGCCAGCCAATTATTGAACGTGTTCGGGTTAATAAAAATAATATATAGTATCTGTTTTGTGTTTTATTTTGGAAAGGTATATTTTAGTATGCTGAAACTTCAAAAAAAATCAATGATTATGTTAATGACCATGGTTTCCTTAACTAGTTCTGTATTCGCCGCAGGTGTTAATAATACTGTAGATCCTGCAGCTGCAGCAGTAGGGGCAGAATCTTTCGGTAACCATAATACCATTTCAAGTACTGCTACGAGTGCTTTTGCTACAGGCTATAAGAATACAGTAGAAGGTCAAAATGGATTTGCTGTTGGTAATAATAACTTGGCGCAAGGAGTGAACAGTTTTGTTGGTGGTGAACTGGCCAAAGCAAGGGGGAGAAATTCTTTAGCATTTGGTTCTAGTGCAGAAGCCATTACTGAAAATACATTTGCAATTGGGTCGCAAGCTAGAACTAATGGTATAAATACTATTGCGATTGGTAACGGATCATATGCTGAGGCTGAAGGAGCAGTAGCCCAAGGCAGTAGCACTCAGGTAAAGATCAAGGATGGTGTTGCTATTGGTTCTAATTCTAAAGCAATGAGTGGGGCGGTGAGTACAACTACAATCAAATCTGATAGCTCTAATAAAATTGAATTTACTAATCATGCATTTGCGGGTAGTACGCCAAATTCTATAGTATCCTTTGGTAATGAAAGTTTTACACGGCAACTTCATAATGTCGGTGCTGGTAGAGTATCTGAAACATCTACAGATGCTATTAATGGATCTCAATTACATGATGTTGCACTTGAAGCACAAAAACATACTACCATTAAATCTGGAAACGATAATATTACAGTTACCGAAGGAACAAATGACAATGGTAGTAAAAATTATACTATAGGATTAAATTCTAATTTCATTAATCAAATTAATAACTTAAGCAGTGATACTAGTAGTATACGTAATATTATTAATGCTAATCAAAAAGAAGCACACAAAGGTATTGCAGGAAGTGCTGCACTTGCAGGTTTACATCCATTAGATTTTGATCCAGACCATAAATTAGATATCATGGCTGGATATGGACATTATCATAATGCTAATGCTGTTGCTATTGGTGTTGCATATCGTCCAACTGAAGACTTAATGATTACTGTTGGCTCTACTGTTAATGGTGACGATGATACTGTTTTTAATGCTGGTATCTCTTATAAGTTGGGAGCTAAATCTAAAGTATCCAGTTCTAGAATGGCAATGGCCCGTGATTTAGCTGATGCCAAACGCCAAATCGATAAACTACAAGCCGATAATGAAAAAATTAAATCTATTTTAAATTCTGTATTAGGACTTGATGATACTCAATTGTCTAAGTTGAATCATTAATTTGTGGAAATTTAAAAAGTTTTCTATTAAATATTGATTCTTAGTCAAATGTTGGGGTGTTCACCCTACGAGTCTTCTTTGGCACCAATCATAGTTATGGTTGGTGCCATTCTTTTTGCTCAACAGTAGAATACGTACTCTAAATCTACCAAAGTGGCGAAGTCCATAGCTTATCCGTTTTAATACTTTAATTTTCTTGTTAGTTCCTTCTGTGTATCCATTAGAATATGGAAGTAAGAATGCATTAGTTAATTGCGTCATCCATGCAGGAAATGATGTAAAGAAGTTATTAAATTCATTTAAGCCAGATGCTTTTACTAATTCCAACCAATGCGTTAAATGTGCAGCTATTCTTTTAAACTCATCAATACCAATAACAGTAGGTAAGGTCTTGGGCTTAGGTATAGTAATCATAGAGCAATAACGTAATACTGTAGTAATAGATGTATCACACTCGTTAGCAATAGCATTATAGGTTACACTTTCAGTGAGTTTATCAAATAGCATCCTAATATTAGTTACACTTAGTTACATATATTTTCGTACAATTCGTAGCTATTTGTAATATATTCTTGTTTTACATTATGTAAAAATTCAGTATAATCAGTAGTAGGCATATAAGCTCACATCCTTTCTTTAGGACTTTGACACTTTTATTGAAAAGTATGTGAGCCTTATATGCTTATTTTTTACAAAAAAATAATGTTGGAAGTGACACCGTAGTGGCGTCACCCTAACATTTATTATAGAACCAAAGTTGCTACCCTTTTTATTATAATTTTATAACTCTTTTCAGATATATTGTTTTTTGTTATAATCACAATCAGAAGGGTCTGCTTTGTTTTAAATTGTCTTTCTTTATAACTATAATAAATCAAAGTAGTCTTGTTTTTGTTTCCTAGCACTGCAAATACATTACAAATAATCAAGATTTAGCGATTCTTGAATTATTACTATAATTATGTGATAATAATTATTAAGATGAATACTGGTCTGTTTTTAAAAGGTATTTTTTACAGAGGGTATATATCTTTTACTTCAATATAGAGTGCGTAATTTTAGTGTAACAGGAGGAATTTAGGAGGAAAGTTATGAATCGGATTTACAAAGTCATTTGGAGTCGGGTGAAAAACTGTTATGTGGTTGTTTCGGAAATCGCTAACAACCGCGGAAAGATTAATGGAAGCGGTGGCACAGGTGTGCGCACTATTTTATGTGCACTCGCATTAGTGGGGAGCGTAGCACTGCCACTGAACGTTGCTCAAGCGGTAAATCCTGCCGGAACGGGGGCAGGTGTAGCCTGGGGTGATGGAACCAACAGTGGCACCGATCAGCACAATGTGGCGATTGGTGGTTATGCTAAGGCGCTTGGCACGGTTGCTTTGTCGTTAGGAGCACATAGTGAGTCTACAGGTGCGTATTCTACCGCCATAGGTGGCGGATCACATGCTACCGCTCAAAATGCGGCAGCGATTGGTCCTTGGTCTAAGGCGACAGCAGCAAATGCGGTTGCTGTCGGTGCGACCTCTAATGCTTCTGCAGAATATGCTATGGCTGTCGGTGGGGACTCGGTGGCTAATGCTAAAAACGCGGTTGCTTTAGGTGCCATTTCTAAAGCGTTACAGGAAAATGCGGTTGCTATCGGTTCAAAGGCTGAGTCTAATGGGGAATATGCTGCTGCTATCGGTGGCGGTGCGAAGGCGAACAGTAAGCATGCCCTTGCTGTCGGTAGTCTCTCTGATGCTACGGGAGAAGCCTCCTTGGCGGTGGGGAATAATTCAAAAGCTTCGAATAATTATGCTTATGCAATCGGTGGAAACTCAAAGGCGACAGGTCAGTGGTCTATCGCTATGGGTACGAATGCGACGGCTCAGGAAGATGCCAGTGTAGCAATTGGTACTTGGTCAGAGGCGACAAAGGGGCAAGCTACGGGTATCGGTTATCAAGCTAAAGCAAGAGCTATAGGGGCAACATCTCTCGGTAGACTTTCTTTGGTTAATGCAGTAGATGGTACTGCGATAGGGTCTTCAACCTCCGTTACGGGCCTAAATGGTACGGCGATAGGTAACAAGGCTAATGTATCAGTAAAGAATGGCGTAGCTATTGGTAATGAAGCAAACGTGGCGAATGAAAATGCCGTGGCTATCGGTGCCGGATCTGAAACTGCAGCAGCGGTTGGTACAGCATCTGAAATGATCAATGGCGAAGTACATAATTTTGCAGGCGCTAACCCTGGTTCTACGGTAAGTGTAGGTAAGGCAGGTGCGGAACGTACTATCACCAATGTTGCAGCAGGTCGTCTTTCCGCTACATCTACCGATGCTGTCAACGGCAGCCAACTATATGCGGTAAATACGGAAGTAAATAAAGGCGTAGTTTATGCAGGTGATGTAAAGGCTGCAGGGGCTAATGATAATAAATTTACTCAAAGATTAGGCGCGCAAACTAATGTTGTTGGTGGCGTGGCTGATGTATCTAAATTGAGTGATAACAATATCGGTGTAGTATCCAATGGATCTAATACACTAAATGTTAAATTGGCTAAAGAACTACAAGGCTTGACTAGTGTAACGACTGGCAATACCGTAATGAACACTGATGGTGTGACTATCACCGGAGGTCCGAAAATCGTAAAAGACGGTATTGATGCGGGCAACAAACAAATTACAAACGTTGCCAGCGGCGGAGATGTAATTACAAACGGCGCTAATATCGGCGATATCAACCGCATCGTTACTGCTAAAGACAAATACATAACCGGCGGTACCGCAACGTACCAAGCTAATGGTGACGGTACTGCAAATCTAACCGGTACAAACGGTTTGACCGCTAATGTGACAGGTCTTAAAAATAACTTTGTTACAAGCGGCAGCGTATCCAATGACGGTAAAACGTTGACATTGGAACGTAATGATACCGGTAAAGTTAATGTCGATTTGAGCAATGTATTTACCGAAGTGGCAAAAGGTGACTATCGTTTGGTAGCAAACCCTGAGCCAAATAGCCAAGGTAAATATAAAGCTGATAGCGACGGCAACATGGTATTGACTGTAGCTAATGATAAAGGCGATAAGAAACAAGTTACATTGACAGATATCGCATCCAAAGCGCAACAAGATACCAATACAACAAATATCACAAATATCAACACCACTATTGCAAAAGGTTTGAACTTCAAGGGTGATGATGCAACTGTCATCAATAAACAATTGGGCGATCAATTGGATATTAAAGGCGGTGCGGCAGCAACGAACTTGTCGGATAACAATATCGGTGTGGTATCCTCAAATGGCTCATTAAATGTGAAATTGGCCAAAGATTTGACCGGTTTGAACAGCGTAACGGCGGGAACAGCTAGAATGGGTGTCGACTCCACAGACCATAAGAGCTATGTGACCGGTTTAGATAACCGTGACTGGGATGTACAAAATCCGGTAGTTGTAAATGGTAGAGCGGCAACAGAAGACCAATTGAAGAAGGTATCTGATGCTATTACCGTTGCCAATGCATCTAAGACTGATTATCGTCTAGTTAAAAACTCAGCTGCGGCAGATGGATCTTATACAGTAACTAATAACAAGGTTGATCTTAAAGTAGAGGATAAAGCTAATCCAACTTCACCGGCAAGCACAGTTACAATCAATAACATCGCTAGTGCTGATGATGTTGAAAAACTAAAATCCGGCTTTAAAGTAAAGGCCGGCAATAATGAAGGCCCAATCAAAGCTGGCGATACGCTTGAATTTGCGGCAAAAGACAATGCAATTGTGGAATACGATACGGCTGCTAAGAAATTGACCGTAGCCGTAAGCAAAAACCCTAATTTCGATAGCGTAACCGTAGGTGACGTAGTAATCAATAATAGTGGTATTAATGCGGGCAACAAACAAATCACAAACGTTGCCAGTGGCGGAGATGTAATTACAAACGGTGCTAATATCGGCGATATCAACCGCATCGTTACTGCAAAAGACAAATACGTAACCGGCGGTACTGCAACGTACCAAGCTAATGGTGACGGCACTGCAAATCTAACCGGTACAAACGGTTTGACCGCTAATGTGACAGGTCTTAAAAATAACTTTGTTACAAGCGGCAGCGTATCCAATGACGGTAAAACGTTGACATTGGAACGTAATGATACCGGTAAAGTTAATGTCGATTTGAGCAATGTATTTACCGAAGTGGCAAAAGGTGACTATCGTTTGGTAGCAAACCCTGAGCCAAATAGCCAAGGTAAATATAAAGCTGATAGCGACGGCAACATGGTATTGACTGTAGCTAATGATAAAGGCGATAAGAAACAAGTTACATTGACAGATATCGCATCCAAAGCGCAACAAGATACCAATACAACAAATATCACAAATATTAACAATACCATTGCGAAAGGTTTGAACTTCGCTGGTGATACCGGTGCAGACATCAACAAGCAATTGGGCGAGAAGTTATCCATCAAGGGCGGTGCTTCTGCGGACTTGACAGACAACAATATCGGTGTAATATCTGATGGTGCTCAACTAAATGTTAAGCTTAAAAAAGATGTTAACCTAGGTCCTAACGGTAGCTTGACTATTAACGGAAAAACTTATGTCAATAAAGACGGTTTGAATGCGGGTGGTCAAAAAATTACTAACGTAGCACCTGGTACTGCTGGAACGGATGCTGTCAATGTGGATCAATTAAATGCTGCTATTGGCGGTACATCCAAAGCGACAACCGTAAAAGCTAAGGATGCTAACGTGACCGTTACAGAAGGCGTTAACGCTGCTGGTGGTAAAGAATATACAGTTGGATTAGGTGATAAGGTTACTCTTGGTTCAGATGCTGATAAGAAAGTTGTTGTAGATGGCACTACTGGTACGATTACGGCCGGAGATAAGGTGACTATTAACGGTGCAACAGGTGATATTAAGGCCGGAACAGTTAAAATAACCGGCGCAGGTACGGTAAACGAATTGACTAACCGTACATGGGATATCGATAATCCTACAGTTGTACATGGTCAAGCGGCAACAGAAGACCAATTGAAACATGTTAGTGACGGTGTAAAAAATAACAAAACCGATATTACAAACATCAATAACACCATTGCAAAAGGCTTGAACTTCAAGGGCGATGATACAACTGTTATCAATAAACAATTAGGCGAACAGTTAGATATCAAAGGTGGTGCTGATGCAAATAAATTGTCTGATGACAATATCGGCGTAGTATCTGCAAATGGTGCACTTAATGTTAAATTGTCAAAAGAATTGAAAAATTTGACTAGCGTAACTACTGGTAATACTGTTATGAACACGGATGGCTTGACTATCACTGGCGGTCCTAAGATTGTCAAGGACGGCATCGATGCAGGCGGTAAGAAGATTACTAATGTAGCAGCCGGTACTGATAACACGGATGCAGTTAACTTTG
>ERZ772926.1283-NODE-1283-length-12321-cov-9.414398_pt1 | contig 12321 bp, 10 predicted proteins | sample MGYA00511136_ERZ772926 | MGnify/ENA primary metagenome ERZ772926 (study PRJEB29015, sample SAMEA2737917) | human oral metagenome | biome: human oral; feature: human-associated habitat; material: dental | place: China | collected 2153 ... | reverse complement strand
TTCTATCTTTTACTGATTTGTACAATTTCTTTTTCATAAAATAAAACTCCTTTTTCTGTATAGCCTTCCACTTCCCCTTTTTTTATAAGATTATCGTAAATTTCTAAACTCTTATCATATCTTTCTTTTGTCTTAAAAAAAGAAGCTTTTCTAATTAAAAAATCATTTTCAGTATCTTTTTCACCTAATTCTTTCAAAATTTTCTTAGTTTCTTTATCATTTCCTCTTTCAAAATATAAAAGTTGTAAATCGTTCCGTGAATCTTTATCTCCATTTTTAGCCGCTATCAAATAATATTTTGTTGCATTTTCTATATCACCTTTTTGTTCATAATAATATGCAAAATTATGTGTCGCTGGACTTATTCCTCTATCCGCCGCATATTTTGCCCATTTTTCATAATTTACATAATCTTTTTTATTATAATAATATTCTGCAAGATAATTCGAGGCTTCTGGCTTATCCTTTACTACTCTTTCAAAGTAAAGCATTGCCATCTCGGGATTGCTTCCATAATAAATTCTTCCATTATCATACATCTCGTTTATATCTCTTGTTGTAGGATTTTTCCCTATTTTTTCAATATGTTCCTTTGCCATTTGTATTTGATTTTCTTTTTGACTACAATTAAACACTGTGAAAATTATCAATACAATTAATAATAATTTCTTCATTCCTTATCTACTCCTTTTCTTTACCCTTTACTTCAACTTTTTCTGTTAATTCTAAATCATTATCCATTTTTAATACTGTTTTTTCGTAGACATTTTTAATTTTCTTATTTTCATAATAAATTTTTAAATTATATGAAAATGTATAATCCTTTATTTCTTTTTTAAAAAATTTACTCAACTTTTCTTTGAAATACGAATTACTAATTCTAGCAGTATCAATTTTTCCATATATTTCGACATAATTTTCTTTTATTTTTTCAAAAAGTTTAACTGGTATAGCTACATCTTCTAAAAAATCTACTATATAAAATCCTTTTTCTTTAATAGAGAACTCAAAATTTCTGTAATATGGGGAGCAAAATAAACATTTAATAAATTTGTTATCATTTATAGAATTAAAAAGCAGCTGTTCATCTTGTATTACTATTTTATATTTCTCAATATTTTGTAAAATTTTTGTATATCTATTATCTTGGTTTTGTTGCATATAAAAAGTTTGAATCATACTTGCCTTTCTTTTTAATTCATCAATATTTAAAATTTTACAAAAGTAACTTTTCTTATTCAAATATATTTCAAGTATTGAAAAAATATCAAAAGAAATTTTTTCCATCTCATTTACTTTTTTTCCATTTGTAATAATTTCTATATCTTTTTCTATTAATTTAAAAAATTCATAATCTTTTTCTAAATTATCATCATTTCTATCAAGATTTTCCAAATGAATATTTGATGTGTAATTGGTTAAATAAGATTTCATATTATAAAAATCCATTATTTCTCTTTCAAATAAAAATTCATATTCATTTAAATAAATAGTATTTTCCAAAATACTTCCTCCACTTATCCATTAATTAATACATTACTCCCACCATTTACTACTGAAAAACCACTAGAATTAATTGCTGTATCTCCATTTGACTGTATATTTGTATTTCCTTGAGATACTTGTGAAATTTCATTAGCTATTAGAGTTTTACTTCCTTCCACAATTTCAGAATAATTTTTAGCACTATTACTTATATTCCCCGCACTCTCTGAAATACTGTCCGCACTTTCCGATATGCTACTAGCAGTCTGGGAAATTGAACTTGCCGCACTTGTTGACAAACTGTTAGTCGCAAGCACCATATTAAAGTCCGAATCTCCAACATGATAATTCCTGTTAGCCACATCAGTAAATCTACCATTCCCATCATTATTAACCGCTCCTAAAACTATTGCATGTGTTTCGTTCCCGTTTGGAAAATAAAGTGCCACTCTATCGTTTACTTCTGGTGCAGGTGTAAATCCTGTATTAGTTTGACTATATGGAGTTACATAAGGAAAATAACTTTTCCCAGCATATTTATCCTCAAATGACTGCCCATTTTCTCCTAATTTTAGCAATCCTTCCGTTAGATTCAATGTCATTACGGCTATATCACTCGCTTTAACTCTTTCTTTTACATTTTCATTCTGACTATTTTCAGCTTTTTCTATATATTTATTAAGCGGTTTTGCTCCAATTGTTCTTCCTTCCAGATTATCCGAACTTCCATCATTTCTTCCGTGATTGCTCTTACTTTCATCTGTTCTTGCAATATGTACTGTCCTTGCTTCTATTACTGCTCCTCTTATCTTTTCATGCGGTATTGGATCTACAAAGTAGTCTGTCTGTTTTCCAAGTGTGTATTCACATTTTAGGGTATTTCCTTCGTTGTATATTCTGCTTTCTATAACGTAATAATCGTTTTCAGTTTCTTCTCCGCCTGCCCTGTTTCTAGTCTTTAATTTTATTGGGGCTGAAACGGGATATACTTCTGTTCCTGTTATTTTATACATTGTTCTTTTATTTTTCTTGCTTTTTCCATATTGGGAATATGTTGTATTCGGTGTCTGCACAGCCTGATTTTTCAAAAATCCAACCAGGACTTTATCATAATAAGGGATTACTGGCTGTCCTGTATATGAAGCCAGTCTTTTTAAATATTCCCAGTCTGTTTCATTATACTGGATTGTCATTCTTGGGACTTCTTTCATATCTTCCCCTACACTTATTATTTTTTCTCCATTTGCCCCATAATTTTTGTTAATTTCTTCAGCTATTGCCGAATAAGTTAATGTTGGATCTTGAAATGAACGGTATCTTGGTATCCTGTCAAGAATAATACTTTTAGAAATACAGGTAATTTCCACTACTAAAGAGCCTGTCTTAATTTCAGAAAGTTTAATATCGTCAATTATTCCATTTAAAAATATTTTATCATTAGAAGTTCCATTTTCATTTGAAATATTGCTTCTTCCAGAAATAATAATTTTAATATCCTCATCCTTGTCTATTGCGGCATCATAAATATTTATCTGCTGTAAAGAGGCGATATACTTTATTTTCCCAACAGTATGCTCCCCAATCCTTGAATCTATTTTTAAAGTCATATCCCTCCACAATATTTGCTGCCCATCAATTTCTATTTTTATTCTTTCTGCTGAAAAAAATTCCACTGGTTTCTGATTTTGCAAGATACTGTTCATTTCATATCACTCCTTTTTTATTCTTAATTATTACTTATTCTCAAAAAATTTAAGAAAACTTTACTATAATTTCATATTCTGGAAAGAAAAAGTTTATTACAGAACAGAAATAGTCTATCTTATCCTGTTTAAAAGTCATATTTTCAGGAAAATCTATCGTAATAACAAGTTTATCCTTTGAAAATGTTTTTGCGATTTCCCTTGATATTTCATCAACTATATATCCATATTTATTTTCAAAATAATCAAATTCTTTTAAATATCCATTTACTTCGACTCTTTTTAATTTTATTTCTCCTAAATATTCATAGGCATTTGCCAGTCTATATATCTCCAGTTCGCTTCTAATCCTATTTTTATATTTTTGTCTAATTCTGTTAAGCATATTTTTATTCATTTTGTTTGATATTAATTCAAATTTCTGTTCATTGTACCTGTTTTCACTACGAATATTTTTTACTGTTAAAGTTGACCAGTTTTCTATATTTTTTAGTTTTGAATTTATTTCCACTATTCCATTTGCTTTAAAAATTATCTCCGTTATTGCTCCTTTGCTATCCTTTGTATTTATAAAAGTCTGTCCTTCTTGCAGTATCGTTGTCTGATGTACATACATTCCCTCATCTTCCCTTAGCAGGTAAGTATTTGTCGTTATGTTGTTTTCAAATACATTCCACATAAGGACATAATCCCTAAAATACTCATTTTCTATTTCAGGAAACTCATAATTTATCTCCCCAAGATTTATATTTTTCAATATCCTTTCATCAAGTTCCTTATTGTCTTCCAATTTTAAGATTACATTGTAAAATTTCGTATTATATGGCATTATAAATGGCTTCCAACGGATTTTATTTGTTTCATACATTTCATAAAGCTCTTTTTCCTTTTTTACATATTTATCTGCATTTTTTAATCTTACCTTAAAACTATATTCTTCATTGTTTATTTTTACTGTCGCAGAATATAGTTTATTTTCTACATTTTTCAAATTTTTATTGTCTGATGTTATTAAAATTTCTTCCAATATATGCTCATCTTTTCCCACATTTTCAAGTTCCAGAGAAACTGGACTCATTTCATCGTCATATTCTGCTATTTCATCTTTATGAATAGGAATCGTGTATATCGGATATTCCTTTTTATTGTCAAAATACTTTTCCACAACTTTTTCCACATCACTCATATCCAAATTTATTTTTTCCATAAAATAATTATAAAATTCATTTATTTCTTCTCTCAAATAAACCCTGTCCTTCTCATCCACAAGTTTTATCAATGATTTTTCCAGCAATTCTTCTATCTTTTTCATAATTTTCAATTAGAACTCAGTAAATATGCAGTCGCAATCTACTAGATATTCTTCCAAAACTCCTTTCATAAAGCTAATTATATCCGAACTATATTTAGATTTTACATATTTCAATCTCAAATACAATCTTTTTCTTTTATTTTTCAGCAAAAACTCATCCCTGTTCTTAATCTGCAAATCATATGTTTCAATAACTCTACTATTTTCATCAGAAAATCCCTCTATACTGTAATCATCAAATACTTCATATTGCTGTAATACATTATTCATTTCCGCTATGCTTCTTAATATTAAAACCATTTCAGTATTCTGATTATTTTGTCTATTATATTTTTTTATATTTCCATACAGTCTAACTTTTTTTGAAAAGTTAAAATCAATATTTTTTATAAAATAAAGTTTTAATCTTTCATACTTTATATTGCTTGTTATTATCTTTATAAACTCCCCATCTCTGTATAAAAATTCAAAATTTCTTGTACTTTTGTCCACAAGCACATTCTCATCTCTTTCTTCCAATATATGTTCATAATAAATCTGTTCCTCCGATGGACGCACCAATATTTCAGGGTATTCAGTTTCTTCATTTATATTCCAGCACAATATTTTTTCTATCATACTTCTACTTATTTCTTCAGGAAAATCTACTTTTATAGTTACTTTATCAAAATTCTCTATGTTATTTATACTCTCTGAAAAATCTTCTACTATTAGCGAAAATGCCTTATATGCAAAAGGACAATAAATATTTTCCCATTTTATATTATTTCTCTGTATAACTTCAGACATTTCTTTCAATTTTTTTATATACTTCTCCTCTTTAACCAACCTAAACCCAACTTTATATTTATTTCCAAATTCATCCATTACTTCTCCATCTATTTTTTCCTCATCAATTTTCTTCAACTTTTCATAAGGCATATCAAGAAATATAGTCTTATACACCCTTTCTTCTTCAGTATTCTCGTCGAACAGTATTTTTGAAACCTTCTTATTTAAATCACTCAGAAACATCGGAGAAATCTCCCTTTCAAAAAGCCTCGCTTCCTCCCTGTCCAACAACACAGTTCCAATTGTATAATCTATAACTTCCCCATTTAGTGAACCTGCAACTCTTTCAATGAGTGAACTCACTCTTTCATGCTGTTCCTGCAGTAATTCAAAACTTGCATGATTTATTGCCACCTTCTCTTCATCCGACATATTTTCTAATACCCGTGACTTCAGTAAATTCTCTAAACTTTTTTTATCCATTTTCTCTTCCTCTCACTTTATTTTTAACAATTTATTTTTTAGACTTCTTTCATTTTTATTTACTTAATTATATTCTTCAACTTCTATAAGCTCTCCAAACCTATCTTCCTTGTATTTTTTTTTAGATATTATTTTTCCTTTTTCGTTATATTTTTCTTCATAGTAAAAATCACCTTCGTAATATGAATGAAAAATTAAATCTCTCTCATCATTATATTTTTTTAGTGAAATTTCTTTATCATTCTTGTATTCTTCTTCTTTTATTACTACATACTTATATAAATCAAAATATTCCCATATTCCTTCTTTTTTTCCATCTATATATTTTTTCGTTTCCCTTAATCTTCCATCAGGATAGTACATTGTAAACTTACCTTCCTTTTTATCATCTACATAGACTCCTTCCTCCATTTTTTTGCCATTTGGATAATAACTTACAAAATTTCCATTTTTTTCATCATTTACCATCTCCACTTCAAATGTCACCATCTCTTTTTTATCATCTGAAACTTTTATCCCTTCTATCTCATCATCACTCTTATAGTATACTGTACATTTCCCATTCATCTTCCCATCTTTTTTCATACATTTTATATCTAGTTCACCAGTTTCTTCATAATACTTCTTCCACTCACCTTCCTGCTTTCCATTTCTGTAGACTCCTTCCTTTTCTAGTTTTCCATTCATGTAATAATAACTAGCCTTCCCGTTCAATTCATTATCAACATAATTTAATTCTGCATACAAATCTCCTGTGGGATGATTACGAATCGCTTTCCCCTGTAACAAATTATTCACTACATTTGCCTTCTGAAAAATACTGCCATCCCTATAATACATTATTAAAGTGCCTTCCGTTACTCCATTTACATTCTGCCCCTCAATTTCCAGTTCTCCGCTTTCGTAATATTCAAAAAATTTACCATTTTCAATATTATTTACAAACTCCACTTCCTCTTTAACGTTTCCGTTCTTGTAAAATGCTTGATACATTCCGTTAAGTTTTCCTTTTTCATATCTGTCTACACTTTCTAAAATTCCTTTAGGAGTGTAACTTTTCCATTTTCCCTCTTTCTGTCCATCTTTGATCATTCCTTCTGATTGAATCAATCCATCATCATAAATCAGTTCCAGTTTCCCATTAAATTTTTCACCATTTTCATATAAAATCTTATCTCCATTAATTTCCTTTACCTCAAAAACTTCGGATGTTCTCGCATTATACGGAACTCTCTTTACTTTTCCCCAATTTTTTTCAATATCTTTGGTTTCCAATTTATTCTCCTTTATAACTTCTAAACTATTTCAGTCTTAAAATCCCAAAATTATTCATTATCTTTTTAACCACCTATTTTTCATCATGCAATCCCATTATTTCCCTGAACTTCTTCAACGCTTCCTCCAACTCATATGTTTCCCCTGTATCAAATGTTATTGTGCTTATCCAATCCTTTGTATACGAATCTATAAACCTGTACACCCTTTCTTTTAAATTTGTATCAAAATCTTTTATCCTTTCGACAAACCTGTTTACTGGAAATACACTGCCTTTATACAGAGTTCTTTCTGTTCTTGAACCTAGCCAGTTTCGTGTTTCATCAAATTTTTTATCAGCTTCTTTTTTAGTAATCTGTTCTTATGTCAGTTCGGGTTTTATATCTTCAGTCAGCACAAATTTTTCTGTTTCTTCTCTCTCCGGTACTTTTTCTTCCTTATGTCCAATAATTTTCATATCTTTCAATTCTTCAGAAACCTCATCATCATCAATCTTAATATCAATCATTTCCCCAATTTTTTCTTCCCCAACTTCAAGATTAGGATTCGTCTTATGCACCAAATCAACCATAAATTCATTGAATGTTTTTCCTGTATGTGTTAATTCCTGTGTTTCCATATTATAAGAATACACATATAATTTTTCCACATCTTTTTCAATTGAAATTAAATAATAAAAACTTTTATTTATCAAAAATACTAAAAAACACTCCTTTATTTCTTCATACAATTCATTATCAATAATACATTTCTCGTCAAAATTCCATTGAAAAATTACATGCTCTCTCACTGTTAAATTTTTATAGAAAATTAAATCATTTTTATTTAATAATCCACCATCGCTTCTTCCCGCTATTTTAAAAAAATCCTTTAAATCATCTTTTATTATTATTTCATAAAATTTTTCAATTTCTTCAATTTCCTCTTCATTATATCCTGTTGATTGTTTACCATTCTTTTCTAAATATTTTTTTAGTAAATATATAAAATTATTATCATTTTTCTTATCTTCTGATAAATAATTGTCTATTTTTTGTGGTGTAATATTTTTATTCAAATTTTTTATTTCTTTAGGTAGTAAATCTCCTATAAAATTATCATTATTTGGCTCTTTTATATCTATAAGCAATCTCATATATTCATCAAAGTTCATACTTACTTCTTCTATTCTATCATAACTTTCATAGTATTTATAAACCTTAAAATCATCATCTGATGTTTTGATAAAGTATTCTATTGTTTCATCTTCTACTGAAAATACAAAAATTTTGCTTTTTAAAATATTTTTCATTCCTATCTTATAAAACATATTTCTATCAAATTCCTGAAATATTAAATTTTTTCTTGGCGTAAAAAAAGGATTATAAAAAACTAAGTACCCATATCCCAAAATTCCACCACTATTCCTCCCTGCAATTCTCAAAAACTCCCTAAAATCCCCTTTCACTTCAATGTCATACAATTTCTCTATTTTCTTAATTTCCTCTTCACTATATCCTCTTGCTTTTCTGTTGTGAAATACTAAATAATTTTTTAATAAATTTATAAAACTTTTTTCCTGCATTATTTTTACCTTTCTTTTCTTAATTATTGCTAATGATAATCATAGAATTTTTAAAAATATCGATTATTTATTATTACCGTGATAGATTACTGCATCATAATTAGGATGAGTTATCATAGTTTCTGTTACAGATACAGTACATTTGGGACACATTCCTGCAATATCAACATTTGTATTTTGGATAGCCATTTCTATAGATATTTTTTTACCCTTATACCTATCTTTTATATCACTCCATAATTTTATTTCACCATGATTTAAATTATCTGTTACATGTGAAATTGAACCACTATCAGCGGTAACTATTCTGATATTTTTACCTTCTATTCCTAATATTTTTTCTAATTCTGCTGGTAATTCCTTATAATTGTTTCCATTCAAAGTTTTTCCGCTCAATGAGAAAATATATTCTATTTTATCTCCATCTTTTATTTTTGCCATTGAAATACTAATTTCTTTACTTCTTCCGTTACTATTAAGAAATTTACTTTTATTAACTTTTTTTTCAAAAAATTCCCTTACCTTTCTTATATCTAAATCTTTTGGAACTTTATCTAAGTTATTTATTTTTCCTGTTTTTTTAAAATAATCTAATATATCCTTTCTCATTCTATGCATCTCATTTAAAACTTCTTTTGAGGATTTTGATAAATCTCCCCCTGTTTCTTCTAACGACTTTCTTAATTGCTCTATTACCTTCTTTGCTTGCTCTAGACATGTTATTTCCTCATTATGTACTAGCAGTCCTAACTCACTTATAAAATAGTTATGATTATCTTCTACATAGAGATTGTATACTTTTTTTGAAAAATATTCCTCTTCTTTTATAGAAGTTATCTCCATTTCTCCCTCTATTGTGAAAATTCTGCTACCAATTTCTAAATCTTTTGCTTCAAGAAAGCCTTTCTCTATTTCAAGAAACGGATGATTTAACGTAGCTTCTACTGTTGTACCATCTTTAAGTTCGATTAATCTTGTTATTTCTGCTGTAGTTATAGAGGTATTTAATACTCGTTTGTATTCCATTTTATTTTCTTTTTCATTCCATGAATATACAAAGTCATTTGCCCCTATTTCCTCTATCCTTTTATAACCATCTTTCGTTTTAACCAATGTTCCAGCTACAAAACAACCCTTTTTAGTAATATTGCATATTATTTCACTTGCTTTAAGTTTCTTCAAGTCTACTGCACTAACTATTCTTTTTCCAAATGTCTGCATACTTTCCACAGTTTCCTTCATTGGCTTGGCAATATTTCTTACCAAAGTATCCTTCAATGCTTCCCTTGTTTCCAGTATTGCTTTTCTTAATGCGGCTTTATTCGTCGCCAGTTCCTTAACTGCTGCTTTTCCACTTTTTGCGAGATTCTTTATGTCTCCTAATTTTTTGGCTATATCTGCTTTTTTTATATTTTTTAATTTTTTTAAATCTCCTATTATTGGGATTAATCCTATACCTGACATTATCATTCCTTCTATATCACCCTTGAACAGATTTATCCCAAAGTCTCGAATATCTGCAATCTGCCCAACTATTGGAATACAGCCTATCACTATTTCTGTTATAGTTCCACCTATTGTCGTTTCATCTGATGCTTCTCCCATTATTCCTTGCTTTAGATATTTTCCTAATGTTCCAAATGGATTTTTAAATAAGTCACCTCCTTCTTTTGCTGCTTGATTTAAAAATTTTCCTCCTAGATTTTTTGCCACATCCCAAGCCTTTGGCAATTTCTTTATAGTGTTTGGAACATCTGCCAGTCCAACTGCTCCATTTATTAAATTACCCATATTGTCCATAAATCCTTGAACTTCTGCTTCTGGATCTTCCCATAGACTTGTTTCCTTCTGTATTTTAGGCATTGATAACTGCTTGTTATCTGCAAAGGTTATTTTTACTCCTGGAGAATGTGGACAGTTAAAACAGGAACAACCCAATAATGCCTTTGCACCATTTACTTTAACGTCTTCCTTTACCTTTTCCCATTTTATTTTTTCTCCTTTGGCTAAACGACACTTTCCATGCTCATCACATTTTTTAAAATTTATTAGATTTTTCCCCACCGTGTTATCATTTTCAGTCAATATCAGTTGCCCTTGTATTTTAACCTTCTTGTCATGGCTGACTTGCACTGGTTAAATAAATTCTCCTTTAGGACAATAAATATATGAATTATGACATACATATACCTTATCAAATTCTATATTTTCACCCGAATTTTGTTCTTCTAGCATATCTGTATCCATATATCTACTCTCCTATCCTGTTTATTATCATTATTTCTTTTTTTTCTATTTTAGTTTTTATTCCACCTTCCCTAAACATTCTTACATTTTCAATATTTTCATCAATATTGTAAACTATTTCCTCCTCCCATTTAAAATATAATTTTTTTTCATCATACTCTATTCCTAAATCCTTCATTTCATGTTCAAGCACGAAGAAAGAAATATTTTCACTATCTACTTCACCATTTATTTTAGTAATATTATTTTCTGTTTTTTTTGTATATTTTATTGGTATCCGATAATCTTTAGTATAACCATCTATATTAGTTTTTTCCTGAAAATCGACATTATAGTTTCCACCTAAAAAAGCATAAAGATACATCACTGATAATAATTCTTTTAAAGTTTTTTCCTCTGTATCAAATATACCATATGAAAACTGTTGAATAATCTCTTTTTCTTCTAATGAAGACGTTATTTCTTCCTTTAATTTTTTATAGTAAATTTTCACTCTTTCCTTAATTTCTCCAAAATTTTTAATTCTTTTTATTTTTTTATTTTCGTTTATTTCAAAAACTATTTTTCCTACATTATTTAACGGATTTAATAAATATAATTCTACCGGAGCTTTGACTATACGCATTTCAAGAATTTCGAAACTACAAAACAAGATTTCTTTTTCTTTAAATTCCTTGTATTCTAAATCAACTTCAAAAATTATTAAATTCTCTTTTCTTTCAATTTTCAATTGTGTTACTATTTGTGCAGTATATTTCATTTTTCATTTTTTCCTTTGCCATTTTTTTTTTAATTTCCATTTATTTCAACATCATTACCTTCTATAATTACTACTGTTGCTCCACCATACGATGCACCTGTTTCAGCTTTGGAAACAATATTTTTAGATGTTTCAAACAAACTATTTGTACTTGCAATTATTGTTTCGTTTGAACTTACCATTTCTATTTTTTTCTCGGCTTTCACATTAGTCTGAGTAGCTATTCCACCTTCTCCAAATCCAATATTTGTATTTTTACCAACAACTTCAGCATCTCCTGGCGTTACTACTTTTGCATAAGTCTGTCCCCTCAATGTTGCTGTTGCACTTGTTGAAGTTACTCCTGCATCTTGCATTGCCGTCATCTGTGCCGTACCATTTGAAGTTAAGCTAATTAAATTTCCTACATTCACGATAAATTTCTCACTATCCAAAGTAAAATTATACATTGGTTTCCCTTCATTCGCAGGTGTTCCTCCTCTAGCCGCCTGACTTGGCCCTAATGTAAAGTTCCTTTTATCAGGATTAGTAAATCTCCCATTACCATTATTATTTACCGCTCCCATTACCAAAGCATGCGTTTCATTTTCACTTGGAAAATAAAGTGCTACTCTGTCATTTGCTTCTGGTGCTGGTGTAAATCCTGTGTTTGTTTGGCTATATGGTGTTACATATGGAAAATAGCTTTTTCCTGCGTATTTATCTGCTTCACTTTGCACTG
>ERZ772926.1277-NODE-1277-length-12375-cov-4.991640_pt1 | contig 12375 bp, 7 predicted proteins | sample MGYA00511136_ERZ772926 | MGnify/ENA primary metagenome ERZ772926 (study PRJEB29015, sample SAMEA2737917) | human oral metagenome | biome: human oral; feature: human-associated habitat; material: dental | place: China | collected 2153 ... | reverse complement strand
CCTTTGCAAACTCGATGCGCCCAACCTCACTACGAAGAATTGGAATCAGCAACTGTAAACGGATAACCTCATCTTTACGCATACGCAGAATACCTGGTACGGTAATGTCCTTATGGCCATCATTGAGCGTAAAAGTAAGATTTGAAACAAGGTTCTTTTGGTAAAGTGCATTGTCTGCAACACGCTGCATGACAACAACACTCTGCATCTTGCTATCCTTTGTAGCAGGTGCTGTCTGCTGTGCAACCTTGTTATCCTGCACTGGTTTCTGTTGGATCACAGCTTTCTTTGTACCACATGATGCCAACAGCAGGGCAGTCATGCTTACAAGTAATATCTTTGTTTTTTTCATTCTGCTATGTATTTCTTTAGTTCTATCTTCTTTCTCAATGTCGCATTCTCCTTATTTCCTTCGAGCGCTTTCCTCCAGAACTCGAGAGCTTTCTCTATATCGCCTGTCTGTGCATAGATATCACCAGCGTGTTCCTTGACTACGTGGCTCAGTGTTGAGTCATTTCGAATTGCTTGTTCGATATATATTTTAGCCTCCTCGTAACGCTTCTGCTGGAAAAGTATCCATGCGTAGGTGTCGAGAAAAGTACTGTTATTAGGCTCTGCCTTAATGGTTTTATAGCTCATCTGCTCTGCTTTAGCGAGGTTTTCATTTGCCTCACTGAGGTAATAGGCATAGTTGTTCAATGCAAGCATATTATCTGATTTCCACTGCAAACAACTGTCATAGGCTTGAAAAGCTTCTTTATTGAGTCCTTTCTCATGCAGGATATCACCCATCATACCGTAAAAGTCTGACACAATATCTGGATCACTGTCTTGCTTTATCTGCCCAACTCCCTTTCGGAAAGTCTCCAATGCGGCGTTGTTGTCGTGCTTATGGAACTGAGCCATCCCTTGGAAGTAATAGAATGCCATCTCATCAGGATTATACTCAATGGCAGGACGGCAAAGAGAAATAATCTTATCGTAATCTTTCGAGTCCCAAATATTCTGAATCAAGGCAATTCTTGCACGCGAGTTATCAGGTTCTACCTCAATAGCTTTCTCATAAACACGATTGATTTCAGCCTTTGGTTGCTTGCGGAGTGTCATATATGCGGCTTTAAGCATATAGATATCAGCATTTTCTTGAGGGACAGCTAACGCCACAGAGAAGAGTCTCATCACCTCAGTACTATCAGGATTATTATCCTTCTGACTGCCAGTAATAACCTGACGGAGTAACTCTAACTTCGTTTCCTTTTCTGTTTTTGGCGATTGCAGCAGTTCCTGTAGAATTGTTTTTACAGTTGCCTTGTCTCCAATATTATTATAATAATCCATCATAGAGAGCTTAGCAAGCGAGTTGTTTGGGTCTTCTTTCAGTACATCACGGTACTTCTGGAGTGCCTCTTTCTTCTTACCATTCTGCAAAAGCCAGTTTCCGAACATCACACGATAGTTGAGATTGAGCGGATTACTATCAACAAGTGTCTTCAACTCATCATACTCCTTGCGCTTTTCTCCCATCTGCTCGTAAATTTGCATCTTACTAAGTGCAATCTGCTCGCTGGTTCCCTCTAATGTCTCCAAGCGTTCCAAGCATTTAATCATCATCTTGTATTCATTCTGAGAACCATAGAGCTGATATAGAATTTGTAGTACATCAGAGCGTGTCTTATTGGATTCATAAAGTCGCTCAAAGGCATTGATGGCATTAGGATAGTCTTTCTGTGTCACATAAAGCTTTCCTAATTTCTCCTGATAAACCGAGTTTTTGGGGTCAAGACTTGCCGCCTTCTCAAAGTATTCGCGTGCCAGTGTATCCTTCTTCATATCCACATAAAAGGCAGCCAACTGATAATAAACCTCTGGAGCCTGTGGGTTAAGGTCGTGCGCATGGCGCAGAAGATCAAAAGCAGCCGTCAAATTACCCATATCCTGCTGTCGAATGGCTTCAAGGAAGAAGTAATTATAGCTTTGAAGGCTATCCTTTCGGTCAGCATGCATCGCCAATGAGCCACCCAACAAAGCAAGAGCAAGGAGGGTACGGCGCATCTTTGTGACTTTCAATATAACGTTATTGAACATTTATCGTTTCTTTCTTTGTCTTTACTTCACGCCCGTATGGCCATATCCACCTTCACCACGTTCGGTCTCATCGAGTTCTTCTACCTCAACAAACTCTGCTTGTTCGTGACGTGCAATGACCATCTGCGCAATGCGCTCACCATCATTGATGGTAAAAGGTTCATCTGAGAAGTTAATGAGTAGTACCATGATTTCACCACGATAGTCGGCATCAATCGTACCAGGAGAGTTGAGAACAGTCAGTCCATGCTTCAAAGCAAGACCACTACGAGGGCGCACCTGTGCTTCAAAACCTACTGGAAGTGCAATATGAAGACCAGTTGGAATAAGTCTTCTCTCCATGGGCTGCAGTACGATAGGTGCATCAATATTAGCGCGGAGGTCCATCCCCGCACTCTGTGAAGTAGCATAAGCAGGAAGCTGCTGATGCCCTTTATTAATTACTTTTATCTGTATCATTGCCATATAATAAGGTACAAAATTAAGCATTTAAAGCCACATTCATACATTTTATGAAGTAAAAAACTTGTTTTTAGCCAATTTTAATTACTTTTGTGTATAGGTTTAAGCCCCCAACTAATCATCAACTGATTTCATCAACACCCAACATTCAACACCCAACACCCAATAAACATTACTTTTGTGTGTAGCTTTCAAGCCCACAATAAATCATAAACAGAATTCATCAACACCCTATATTCAACACCCAACACCCAATTAACATTCCTTTTGTGTGTAGCTTTCAAGCACACAATAAATCATAAACAGAATTCATCAACACCCAATATTCAACACCCATCACCCAACAACTCCCGCAATGAACTGGCAACAACTCATATCCAATAAGCGTCTCGGACAAGAAGAACGTCACGCACTTCGACACGACGACCGCTCTGAATTCAAGCGTGATAGCGACCGTTTGATTTATTCCGCACCGTTCCGACGACTGCAGAACAAAACCCAAGTCTTCCCTCTTCCGGGTAGTGTCTTTGTACACAACCGCCTAACTCACTCTTTGGAGGTAGCTTCCTTGGGTAAATCCTTGGGTGATGACGTGGCGAGAAGACTCATCGAAATACACCCAGAGTTGCGCGGTACGCTCTTTGAAGAGATTGGAACCATTGTACAGACAGCCTGTTACGCCCACGACATGGGTAACCCTCCGTTCGGTCATAGTGGTGAAAAGGCTATTCAAGCTTTCTTTACAGAAGGACCGGGAGCCTGCTTAAAAGACAAAGTTAGCCCACATTTCTGGGAAGACATCACCCACTTTGAGGGCAATGCCAATGCTTTCCGCTTACTGACCCATCGTTTCTTGGGTCGAAGAGAAGGTGGCTTTGTGATGACTTATACCACCCTTGCGAGCATCGTAAAGTATCCTTTCAGTTCCACTTATGCCAGCAAACACGGTAAGTTTGGCTTCTTTGCTACGGAAGAAGAAACCTATAAGAAGATTGCTGATGAATTAGGTATCATTCAAAAGGATAGCTCTGGGGCTGGTATCTGTTATGTTCGCCATCCGTTGACCTATCTTATGGAGGCTGCAGACGATATCTGTTACGAGATTATGGACATTGAAGACTCCCATAAACTCAAGCTCCTATCCTTTGAAGAGACAGCCGACCTGCTCCTTGGATTCTTCGATGAAGCCACAAGAAAGAGCATCCGAAAGCGCATAGAAGACGAGGGTGTGACCGACCAAAACGAACAAGTCGTTTACTTCCGTGCCTGTGCCGTAGGATTATTGGAGGCAGAATGTGTCAATGTCTTTGTAGAACACGAAGAGGAGATACTCAATGGAACCTTCGAAGGGTCGCTCATCAAGCATATTTCTGAGCTTCCAAGACAGGCTTACAAACGCTGTACAGAGGTTTCAGTGGATAGGATTTACCGCAGTAAGGCAGTCCTCGACGTTGAGTTATCAGGCTACAAGATAATGGAAACACTGATGGAAGCTCTCATCGGTGCAGCCGTTGAGCCTGAACATTTCCACAGTAAGCAACTTATCAGACGCTTCTCAAGCCAGTATGACATCCAAAGTCCTTGCCTTGAGACACGTATCATGGCAGTCCTCGACTTCATCAGTGGAATGACAGATATCTATGCACTCGACATCTATCAGAAGATAAATGGTATCAGTTTGCCGCTGATATAAAAGCCTCCCCCGACCCCTCCGAAGGGAGGGGAGGCTAAAAGGAAAAAGAGGGGGTATAGTTATCACACTATTATCTCACAAATAATCATTAAAAGGGCTTGAAAAAGAGTTCCAAATGGCAAGATTTGAAGTTGTTTTTTTATATGAGAAATCAACATAAAGGCACCCCACAACGCATTTGTCTTAACTCCATTTCACTCCTTTAACTCCTTTAACTCCAGATTCATCTCCCTCCATTTCACTCCTTCAACTCCTCTAACTCCTAAATAGAAACAATGGAAAATCAATATAAGAAAACCTTTCCTGACCTCATGATAGGAAAGAAGATTATCTACGTTCACGGCTTTATGTCAGCCGGTTCAAGCCATACGGTACAGATTCTAAGGGATTATATGCCCAAAGCAACAGTCATTGCACCCGACCTCCCCATACATCCTGAGGAGGCAATGGAGCTATTGCGCAACCTTGTTAATACCGAAAAGCCCGACCTTATTATTGGTACTTCAATGGGAGGAATGTACACCGAGATGCTTTATGGTGTCGACCGTATCTGCGTGAATCCTGCTTTTCAAATGGGAACAACCATCAGCGAGACGAATATGATGGGCAAACAGGTGTTCCAAAATCCACGACAAGATGGCGTACAAGAGGTTATCGTCACCAAGGCATTGGTAAAGGAATATAAAGAGATAACTGAAATGTGTTTCTCACAAGTGACAGAGGAAGAGCAGCAACGCGTCTTCGGACTCTTTGGTGATGCAGATCCTGTTGTCCACACCTTCGACCTTTTCCATGAACATTACCCTCAGGCGATCCGTTTTCATGGTGAACACAGACTCATCGAGAAAGCTGTTTTCCATTACCTCATACCTGTTATTCGATGGATTGACGACCGACAGGAAGGGCGCGAGCGTCGTACGGTACTCATTGATCAGAACACACTCGCTGATGGATACGGCAAACCGAAATCAAGTTTGAACAAAGCTTACGAGTTCTTACTTGATAACTACAATGTTTTCTTCGTATGTCCTGCACCAACAAACAATCCTTCGGCGCTCACCGAACAGCAGGCATGGATTGAAGATGCCTTCAGCGCACCAGCGTGGAACCATACCATCTTCACCAACCAGCCCCAGCTTCTCTATGGCGATTACTTCATTAGTAGCACCGAACACGATGACTTCCTCGGGACAAGCCTACTTTTCGGTAGCGAAGAGTTCAAGACTTGGGAGGAAATTATCACTTTCTTTGAACGCTTGGGAGGACAATAAGCAGGCGAAAAGACTCACTTCTGCGAATTATTTTCATGAAAAGAAATATTTTTTATCGTGAAAAGAAATATTTATTTTCATGAAAATAAATTCTTCTCTTCATGAAAATAATTCACAACAATAGGCTTTCTGTAACAAAGAGAACTCACAACCAACTGATAACAAAGCAATAACACGCACTCAAAACATAACCCAACGAATTAGTCCTCACGCATTGTAAAAATGTAATACCTCTTTACCAAGAGGACTGAGGAGACTTTATCCTATGGCACACGAACTTTTCTCACGTATCGCAGACATCCTTTCAGCACCTTCTGAAGCGCAGGCTCTTATCATGCACGAGACACTCGTCATTGCTTGTCATGAAGGATTAAAAAATACCCGACATGGTTTCGGCAACCTTTCTTCACAGGTTGAGTCGCTTTGCAGACAGCATAATATTGCCCCACAGGACATTGTGGCAATTCAGAAAATGCGCCGACACAGTAACTCCTACGCTCCTATTCTCCCTGAAGATGTGGCTTACGACTGCCGTGCCTTGGCTATCTTCGTGTCTGCTGTTGTGCAGGAGGCTATCCCCTCATTCCTCGTTGAGAAGATTCCTGCACACGGACGTATCACAGAGAACATCCAAATTACGAATTATCGTTACATTCGTTGTATCGTAAGAGAGTGGAACGATAGTATTATTCAGGTGGCTGTGACCAATCAGGACAGTAGCGAAGAACTCTTGATGGTTGACTATATGAACACACCAGAGTATGTTGACTTCAGCTACTTACGCTCATTGCTACGCGAAGGAATGCAGCTAAATCTTCTTGATTGTACTGTTAACAGAAAGAAAGTAGTACCACGCCTTATCGTCGTTGAGCCAGACTATCTGATAGATATCTCTACCATAGCTAACTGTTTTGAAACTTACGGACATCATCCGTTGCTTTTTACCGTCAACAGACTTACCCCTCGTTCCACAAACAAGCACATCGTTTTAGGTAACTTTGCTGGTTCTGCCCTCGACGACATCATCAACCATCCTGCAGAATACGACATCAAAGATACCTTCCGTTCTAACTTCAGAGAGAAGGCTTTGGACTATGCCACCTGTGCCGACTTCGATGCAGCATCTTTCAAACAAGATGCAGAGCAACAAGTGGAGAACATAAAGGATATTGTTGACGAAATCTTCCAGACTTTCGACCGTGAGAAAGCTATTCTTGAGCCGTCCTTCGTTTGCGAGCGATTGGGCATACAGGGGCGTGTAGACCTAATGACAACCGACTTAAAACTGCTTGTTGAGCAAAAGTCAGGCAAGAACATTTTTATTGAGCGTAAATATAAAAATCCGCATGGGTCTCTCCATGTTGAGAAACATTACGTGCAGTTGCTGCTCTACTATGGTATCCTGCAATATAACTTTCAGCTTAGTCCGAAGAATGCACACATCCAACTGTTGTATTCTAAATATCCCCTACCCGACGGACTGCTCGAAGTGGAGCCGCTGCAAACCTTGATACGTGAGGCTATTCGCTTCCGTAATCAAGCCGTAGCAACGGAGTTTTGGATGGCTGAAAATGGCTTTGATAGGATGTTGCCACTGCTCACACCGCAGACATTGAACGTTGAGAAGCAAAGCGATAACTTCTACAACAGATATCTACTGCCACAGTTGATAGAAAAACTGGCACCACTTCACCAGATAAACGACCTTGAACGTGCTTATTTCACACGTATGATGACCTTCGTTATCAAGGAACAATTAGTGTCGAAAGTGGGTGTACAGGAAGATGTTGGAAATAGCAATGCAGACCTTTGGAACATGCCTCTTGCAGAGAAAAAAGAGACAGGAAACATCTATACAGGGCTGACAATCACAGAGAAAGAGCGTAGCAACTCGTTCAACGGCTACGATACAATAACACTATCTGTACCCCAGCAGGGAGAAGATTTCCTCCCTAACTTTCGCCGAGGAGATATGATTTACCTCTATGCGTACAAAAAGAACGAGGCACCTGACGTAAGACAGAGTATTCTTTTTAAAGGTACTTTGCAGGAGATACATGGCAACAGCATTGTTGTACACCTCAATGACGGACAGCAGAATCCTAACCTTATCAGCGGAGATTACTTCGCTATTGAGCATGCTGGTAGTGATATTGGTGGCACATCGGCTATCAGAAGTCTTTACACTTTCATCACTTCAAACGAAGAACGCCGTCAATTGCTTTTGGGACAGCGGGCACCACGTATCGATAAGTCCCTTACCTTATCCCGCAGCTACCATCCCGATTATGACGAAATCATCTTGAAAGCTAAGCAGGCACAGGATTATTTCCTTCTTATTGGTCCTCCGGGCACTGGCAAAACCTCGCAGGCTCTGCAATTCCTTGTGCGTGAACAGTTGGCAGAAAAGCCTAAAGTTCAAAGTTCAAAGTTCAAAGCTCAAAGTTCAATCCTCCTCCTTGCCTATACAAATCGTGCTGTTGACGAGATTTGTAATATGCTGACAGAGAACGAACTTGACTATATCCGCATCGGTAATGAGTTCAGTTGTGATCCGAAATATAGTGACCATCTGTTAAAGGAAGTGTTGGATGAAAATGCAACGCTCAACAGCATAAAGTCTACCTTAGCAGATGCCCAAATTGTTGTAGCCACAACTTCTACTATGAACAGCAATGCTACACTCTTTAATATCAAGCATTTCGACCTCGCAATCATTGATGAAGCAAGTCAAATATTAGAGCCTAATATTATTGGTTTACTTTCTACCCGGCATGCAGAAAGGCGTGCGATAAAACGGTTTATATTGATAGGCGACCATAAACAATTGCCTGCTGTGGTGCAACAACAGGACACTTTAGAAACGGAAGAAACCAATACTTTCCTCAAAAACATCCACCTTTTATCATGTGCCAACTCCCTCTTTGAACGCCTTATCCTCACCGAGCGGGCTGCAGGTCGTACAGATTTTATTGGTACACTGCACAAACAAGGGCGAATGCATCCAGACATTGCTGACTTTGCTAATCGTAAGTTTTACGCACGCGAACAACTCGAGTGTGTGCCATTAGCCCATCAGTTGGAGCAGACCTTAGCTTACAACGAAACGAGTGAGGACGAGACGGATGATGTTTTGAAGGCGCATCGTATGATTTTCATCCCTTCAAAGCCGTGCCGACAACTGAATATTTCAGAGAAAGTAAACACGGAAGAGGCACGTATCATTACCGACCTGCTTAGACGTTTATACCGACAACTCGGCAATAACTTTGACCCTCAGAAGTCTGTTGGTGTCATCGTGCCTTACCGCAACCAGATTGCAATGATTAGAAAGGAGATTGAGAAACTCGGTATTCCCGAATTAGAAGAAATCAGTATTGATACCGTTGAACGTTATCAGGGTAGCCAGCGTGACATCATCCTCTACTCCTTCACCATTCAAAGTCGCTATCAACTCGACTTCCTCACAGCCAACACGTTCTATGAAGACGGTCAACCCATCGATCGTAAACTGAATGTTGCCATTACAAGAGCCCGCAAACAGCTGATTCTTACTGGTAACGAGTCAACATTAAGACAAAATCAAATCTTCGCAGAACTCATTGATTATATCAAAGAAAAGGGTGGATACTATGCAGAAAAAGCATAGTCTGAACAAGAGGGAATCTACAAACAAGACACACGTTTTCATCTTTTCTCCCTTATCATCTCCTTAATGCGCAGTAGGAGAAAGCAAAAAATAAAAGGAGATTGTACCAGAAGTATCATTGGTAAAACCTGATACTCTGGTACAATCTCCTTTTATGATTTCTTCTGAAAAAGCTAATTAGACTTTAATACAAGCCCTGCCTATGTGCCCAATCAATCGCATCTTGATGCGTTGTCATCTTTACGTTCTTATAGTTTCCCTCTATTGTACGAGTTGCTGTACCTTCTTTCCAAATATATTTATAACGGAGTTCTATCTCATTTGCACCCGTCTTTAGAAGATAAACATAACTTCCTTTCTGGAAAAGATGATCATCATAGCTGTATAGACCACCAACTGCAGAACCACCAGCAACCCAATCACCGCCCTTTGTTAAGTCAACAATCTGTCCAGCCTGACTCTTAGGAATAAAGAAAGCAACCATTTTACCCGAGATACCCAATGGATAGTTAACACCGATTCTACCTCCAAAATCACTGTAAAGAACAGGACTTACCCCATTATTTACTTCATTATCATCATCACTACCACAAGCACTAAGGCTAAAACACATTACCAATGCAAAAACACTGGCTACAAGGGCATAAGTCCACTTCTGAATACTTTTACGCATATGATTTATTTTTTTTATAGTTAATCTAATTGCAAAGATAGCGCAAATATTGCAAATAAGCAAGAAATAAAACTACTTTTCAACAGAACTCAACACACATAAATACAAGACTTTACAACTAAAAGTGATCATTATAGCCGATAAAACTTAAATCATACGTTCTCTATTAGATCGTATTACCCTTAAGCAAGTAAGCCCCTACATCGAATAATCATTAATTACTTTTGACAGTATGACTCTTTTTTAACAACAAGTTGATATCTCCCCCATCATATATTGCATGGTGATTAGCGCTCAACACCATTGGTGCTTACCAACAACACCACTCGTGCTGAGCATCAACACCACCGCAAAACACTACTAACAAGCTTACATGAGATTGTTTATTAGACTGCATAAAAGGGTAAACATAATTACAACTGACAAACAATAAAATTATAAAGTATAAGATATAAGTTTTGAATCAAAACTAATCATAATTATGAATTATGAATTATGAATTATGAATTAACCACCCTCCTCCTGCCGTTATTCGGCTGATTTTCCGTAACTTTGCAGACAGATAAAAAGAAACAAAAGATGAAGATAGAAGAGCAAATTACCGTTGCTGCACTTGCAGCTGTCAAGGAGTTGTACGGAACAGAAGTTCCTGAAAAGATGATTCAGCTGCAGAAGACACGCAGCGACTTCGAGGGTAACCTCACACTCGTCACCTTCCCACTGCTGAAGACTTCACATAAGAAGCCTGAAGATACCGCACAGGATTTAGGTGAATACCTGAAAAAGAACTGTAAGGCTGTGGCAGACTTCAATGTTGTAAAGGGCTTCCTCAACCTCGTTATTGCACAGGCTGCATGGACAGGGCTGCTGAATGACATCAATGCTGACGAGAAGTTCGGTGAGAAGCAAGTGACAGACGAGAGTCCGTTAGTGATGATCGAATACTCTTCACCTAACACCAACAAGCCACTTCACCTCGGTCACGTTCGTAACAACCTGCTTGGTTGGTCATTGGCACAGATTATGAAAGCCAATGGCAACAAGGTTGTAAAGACGAATATCGTTAATGACCGTGGTATCCACATCTGTAAGTCTATGTTAGCTTGGCAGAAATGGGGCAATGGCATCACACCAGAGCAGGCTGGAAAGAAAGGTGACCACTTGATTGGTGACTTCTACGTACTCTTCGACAAGCACTACAAAGAGGAGTGCAAGCAACTGCAGGAGCAGTATGAGAAAGAGGGTATGACAGCCGATGAAGCAAAGGAAAAGGCTGAACACGAGGCTCCACTGATTAAGGAGGCACACGATATGCTCGTGAAGTGGGAAGCTAACGACCCAGAGATTCGTGCTTTGTGGGAGAAGATGAACAATTGGGTATACGCTGGTTTCGATGAGACTTACAAGGCACTGGGCGTTGGCTTCGATAAAATTTACTACGAATCAAGTACTTACCTTGTTGGTAAGAAGAAGGTGGAAGAAGGTCTTGAGAAGGGACTCTTCATCCGCAAGGAAGACAACTCTGTATGGGCTGACCTCACAAATGAGGGTTTGGACCAGAAACTTCTGCTACGTAAGGATGGCACATCGGTTTATATGACACAGGATATTGGTACTGCAGAGATGCGTTTCAATGACTACCCTATCGACAAGATGATTTATGTTGTTGGTAACGAGCAGAACTATCACTTCCAAGTTCTTTCTATCCTCTTGGACCGTTTAGGCTTCAAGTGGGGTAAAGACCTCGTACACTTCTCATACGGTATGGTAGAATTGCCAAACGGAAAGATGAAGAGCCGCGAGGGAACAGTGGTTGATGCAGATGACCTTGTTGCTTCAATGATTGAGAATGCGAAGAGTCTTAGCGAGGATAAAGTGAACAAGTTGGAAGGTATCACTGAGGAAGAGAAGAACGAGATTGCACGTATCGTGGGTATGGGTGCCTTGAAATATTTCATCCTTAAGGTCGATGCGCGCAAGAATATGCTCTTCAACCCAGAGGAGTCTATCGACTTCAATGGTAACACTGGACCATTCATTCAGTACACTTACGCACGTATCCGCAGTATTCTCCGTAAGGCTAAGGCACAGAACATCACCTTGCCAGCATCACTCAACGACGATGCTCCACTGAACGAGAAGGAGATTGCACTCATCCAGAAGCTCAACGACTTTGGTGCTGCTGTCGCTCAAGCTGGTATTGACTATAGCCCAAGTGGTATTGCAAACTACTGCTATGAGCTGACTAAGGAGTTCAATCAGTTCTATCATGACTACAGCATCCTCAATGCTGATACCGAAGCAGAAAAGATTACCCGCCTTGTGATTGCCAAGAATGTGGCTAAGGTCATCAAGAACGGTATGGCATTGCTCGGTATTGAAGTGCCTGAGAGGATGTAAAGCCCCACCCCGACCCTCCCCGAAAGGGGAGGGAGACAAATTGGGTAAGGTGGGATAAAAGTGAGATTTGATTAGGCTATGTACATTTATGAAACGGCTGATGAGATAGAGTATGAACTGCTAAAAGCAAATGCTATCAAGA
>ERZ772926.1272-NODE-1272-length-12397-cov-8.304570_pt1 | contig 12397 bp, 9 predicted proteins | sample MGYA00511136_ERZ772926 | MGnify/ENA primary metagenome ERZ772926 (study PRJEB29015, sample SAMEA2737917) | human oral metagenome | biome: human oral; feature: human-associated habitat; material: dental | place: China | collected 2153 ... | reverse complement strand
TTCGGTATGGAATAAGTTATAAGACAAACTATTGAAAGAGGCAATAAATAGGAAAGATTACCAGTCATTTCAAAGATTAAAATTATTGAAGTAAGTGGTGCTCTAACTATTGCAGTCAAATATCCTGCCATTCCAAGAATTATAAAACTATTTATATAAATCGGGTCTATAATTTTCCCAAAAATTGTTCCAACAGTTGCTCCTAAAACTAATATCGGAAAGAAAATTCCACCAGGAACTCCTGAACTGAAACAAATTATTGAAAATAATAATTTTACTATAAAAAGTAAAATTAACATATAAATTGGAAAATCAACAGTTTGTAACTCTTTCATCAAAAAGCCGCCACCACCTAATAAATTAGGTGTAAATATTAAAATTACTATAGGTAGTAAAAAATATGGAATCAATTTAAATTCTTTTTTTAGGTTTAATCCATCTTGAATTTTCATAAAAAATTCCATTAAAAATATATAGAGAACTCCTAAAACGGATAATACAACTGCAAATAAAATCAAAGTCCAATAATTTACCAACGGTAATTTTTCAGCCATACTAAAATTAAAAACCGTTTCTGTTCCATACAATATTTTTGAAACCAAATCAGCAGTTATTGTAGCTGCCATACAAACTACCAAAAGTTTTTTACTAATGTGGCGATGTACTTCTTCAACTGCAAATAAAATTCCTGCAACAGGAGCATTAAATGCGGCAGCAAGTCCGGCACTTGCTCCACAAGTTATCAAAAACTTTTCAACAGTTTTATTTTTCTTTAGTTTTCTTGAAACTAATTTTCCACTCATTGCTCCAATTTGAATTGATGGACCTTCACGACCAACTGAAAAACCTGCCAAAGCAGTTAAAGCTCCCCCGAAAATTTTTGCTAATAATACTTTCACAGGATTAGGATTGATATATCCCTTTATTTCCGCTTCAACTTGTGGTATTCCGGAACCTCCACAAAATCTTGACATTTTCTTAATCTTTGTAACTAAAAAAGAAATAAATATAAGTGCAATAAAAATAATCGGATAAATGTAAAAATGACTTCTACTTATATTTACGATTCCTCCTATAATTCCTTCTATCCCATGAATAATATAACGATAGAAACTTGAAAGTCCTCCTGCAGCTATCCCAACCAAAATTCCATAAAAAAGTAATTTCAAATCTTCTTTTCTATGATTATTACTAACATTTTCTAAACTTTTCATAAAAACTCCTAAAAATAAATATCTTACAATTATTTTATCACAAAAATAACAATAAAAAAAGTTTTGACAACAATCAAAACTTTATCTAAATATTCTCGCTTCAAATTATTCGCAAAAATTTTATTTCCATTTTCATCAAAAACAACAGATCCGTGTGAAGTAATAAGCGGAACTTTCACGCCAAGTTCATCCATCGCTTCTTTCGCTCCTAAATAATTTCTTCCAGTTGCAATATAAAACTTTATCCCTTTTTTTAATAATAATTCTACTGTTTCCCTAGTAAATTCACTCACTTTATGTTCTGCATTCAAAAGCGTACCGTCCAAATCACTTACAACAGCTTTAAACATTTTATTCTCTCCTTCTTTTATTATGTAAAAATCTATAAGAAATTATACTTTATTTAGTTTTTTTATCCATCGCAAAAAAAATTTATAGCAAATTTGCTATTATAAACGAAGAATAATATAAAATCTCATTAATACAGCTATTTTTTCAATTCTTTATATTTTTATAAAAATAATTTTGAAAACTCATTCATAAATTCCTCTTCATTAAAAGGTTTTGGCAAAAATGCCTTTGCTCCAGCTTCTTTCCCCATTTTCATATAATTAGGAAACATAACCATTGTACTGCAAATCATGATTCTAGCTTCCTTATCCAAATCCGTAATAACTTGTGCAGCTTTTAATCCGTGCATTCTTGGCATATTTATATCCATTGTTACAACAGATGGGTTTACCTTTTTATACATTTCCACAGCTTCCAGCCCATCGCTTGCTTCATACACTTTATATCCCTGTTCTTCAAGAATATCCTTTATGTCCTCTCTAATATATGATGTATCATCTACAACCAATGCAATTTTATTCATTTTTTCCCTTCTCTCTTTATTTATTTACTATTTTAAAACTAAATTTATTTAATAATAAAATATTTTAATTCTCTGTAAATTTATTATTTAGATCTGTTCGATAACTTAATTTTTTTATTTAACAAGGGGTCAAGCTCTCTTGCTTCAGAACATTTATTTTATTAAATTCTGAACAAATATAATTTCCGAACAAGTCTATTATTTAAATAAAAAATAGAATATTTAAATTTTATATTTTCACTAAATCTTAAATATTTCCCTTACTTTCCTTGCCATCCCATCTTCAGCATTGCTTTCAATAACTTCTGTATCTGTTAATTTTTCAAGCAGTCTATAAATTGAATTTTTCATTGCAAATCCAAGTCCAGTTTGAGTTATCAAATCATAATCATTAAATCCATCTCCAAATGAAACTGCATCTTTTAACGTCAGTCCATCCCTTTGAAGCAAAAATCCAGCTGCCACAGCCTTATTGCAGTCACTTGAAAAGATCTCCAAACTTTTTTCGTTTACAAATACGATATTAACTTCATTATTCGTTACTTTTCTTACTCCCTTTTCTATTTCCAGCAGTTTTTTATGCTCGCCTAGAAAAAATATTTTTGTAAAAGCAAGTTTTTTAAAGTTATCCCACTCAATTTGCTCTGGATACTGCTTCCTATTTGGCTTTTGAGCATAAAAATAATCTCTGGCATCTTCCGTAACGTACCAATGATTACCTGAGAATCCATTTAAAATTATTCCTTTATCAAACGATTTATAGTCAATTGAAAAAATTTTGTCCACATATTTCTGTTCAATATTATTCACGTAAATTTCTTTTCCATTTTCATCTACAATCCTAGCGCCATTTGACGTAATCAAAGGGATTTTCAGTCCAATTTCATCCATAATTTCCTTTGCTCCGACATATCCACGTCCAGTTGCAATATAAAATTTTATCCCTTTTTCCAGCAACAATTCAATTGTTTTCTTCGTAAACGGACTAACTTTATGTTCTTCATTCAAAAGCGTTCCATCTAAATCGCTTACTACCGCCTTATACATAATAAAATTTCCTCCTACGTTGATTTTAGCACATTCCAAAAAAAAATTGAATTAAAATTTTTTAAAACTTGCAAAAACTAATCCAATAATGATACAATATTATAAGAAATCAAGAGTAAAAAAATAAACTTACGAGGTGAAAAATATGGCAACATTTGAAGATTATTTAAAATTTGAAGTGACTGAAGCAGAAGAAGATAAAAAGCAGCTCAGAATTATAGAAAAAATTTCATTGTCAAAAGAAACAGAAAAAGCTATTAAAGCTATAGATAAGGATATTACAATTATTGCAGTGGCACAAGTTTACTGTCCAGATTGCCGTGCAACCGTCCCTTTCTTAAAAAAATTTAGCGACTTGAATAGCAAAATAAAAATTGACTATCGTTCAAGAGAAACTGCCAAAGAATTTTTTCCAAATACAGACGAAAAAATTAAAATACCTACTTTAATTTCTTATGTTGATGGGAAATATAATACTTTCTGGAATGAATTTCCAGTTGTGGTAAAAAAGAAAATGGATGAAAACCCAGAAAATTTTGAAGATATTAAATACAATTTTAGAATTGGAAAATTTAATGCAGAAATTGAAAAGGAACTGGTTGTCTACTTAACTTCTTTATAAAGAAAAAAAAGCAGGGAATAAGAATTTTTATACTTTCTTTCCTTGCTTTATTTTATACACTTCCCCTTTTTCAAATTCAAATTGTTTCTCCCTTTTTGCAAGAAATAAATTACTGTAAAACCAATTAGATAAAAAAACATTATCTACTATTTGAAAAATAAGCACAGTTTAGGTGTTGTACTAGACTTGAGAATACACCAAATATTTTATTTTTCCTATGAATTTCACTAACTTGACAAACAAAATTAAGTATGCTATTATTAAAAAAAATAAAATATGGAGGTAATTCTAAAATGAAAAAAATATTATTATTACTAGGAGTATTAGTTATCAGTGCAAATTCATTTTCTGCCGCTTCAATCGTCGGTGGAGGACTTAATATACATGCAGGAACTAGTATATCAGGTTCATCAAATTATAATTTAGGTACTGGATCAAACACAGTTACAGCTACTGGTTCAAGCACAATATCAGCTGGAACTAAATTTACTGTGCCAGCAGGAGGAACTTTAGATATAGTAACAGATTCAGGAACAATACAGACTTATACAGGACCCACAGTTGTAACATTGAATTCAGCATTAAGTGGAAGTGTCACATCAGCAACAGTGAGTTCAATAATTAGTTCATCGGGAACAACACCAGCATCACCAACTACACCTGCAACTCCGTCAACACCAAGCACACCAGCGTCACCAACTACACCTACAACACCGGCTACGCCAACACCAAGTACACCAACAGGATCTATACCTATACTTCAAGGTGCTAGATCAAGAGTAAACTATGACTTGGCAAAAACTGTAACAGCTAATGGTTTTAAGGATTTGGAACAAGCCAAAAAAGAAAATGGAGCTAACCTTAACATTCAATATCTTGGTGGAGTAAATTCTTATGATTATGATTCAAGATATAGTTCTAAATCTAATGGAGTAGTTTTATCAGGAACTAAAAACTTTGGTAACTTTACAATGGGAGCAGGATTTGGATATGAAAAAACTAATGTAAAATATAAAAATTCATTTGACGGTGTGAGAGAAAAACTAGATTCATATCAAGCATCATTAAGTGGAAAATATGATTTTACAGATAATTTAGATGTGGCTTCAGTATTAACTTATGGAAGTAACAAACATAAATACAAAAATTATAATAATGTAAAATTTGATTCAGATGTACTTGATTTCCAAACTAGATTAGGATATAAATTTAGAGATGATACAGATGAAAACACTTATGTAAAACCTTATGTTGGATTAGGAGTAACAAGTGTTAAAGAAGGTTCATTCACTGTTGGAAATGTAAACTTCGGAAAAGCTAAGAGAAGCAGTGGAAATGCTACAACAGGAGTTTATGGACAAACAAGAGTTGGAGCTGTAGACTTGTATGGAAATATTGAATATGAACAAAGGTTTAGCAGAAAATCATACAATGGCGAAAGAAGTATTTCTACAAATGGTGTAGAGGTTGCTAAGTTAGCTGCATTAGATTATGATCAAGGTGTATTTAATTTAGGACTTGGAGCAAAATATAATGTTTCAGATAACTTTAACATGTCAGCAGGATATGAATTATATGATACAAAAAATAGCATATTCAAAGTAGGATTAGGATTAGAATTCTAATAACTCAAAATACAAAAATTGTTTTTTTTTCCTAACATTTATATTAATAGAAAAACACTCAAGATAAAAGTATCCTGAGTGTTTTTAAATTTCTTACTAAAATTTATATGAGCAATAGGACAATTGTTAAAAATAATATTTATTTAATTATATATCAAATCAAGTTAATTTTTATTAATTTACAGAATATCCCACTGATAATCCGAATCTTACTTCTTCTGTTTCAGTAGTCTTTCTATTTGATCCAGATTTCTTATAAGAATCTCTATAATATGGACGATATTTCACAAAAGGATTTACCGAAACTTTGCCTTCTCCTGCTTCAAATGATTTTTTATATCCAGCTTCTGTAATTACACCAAACATATTTTCCCAATAATATCTTGGGTATCTTTCAAATTCGTTTTCTAAGACAACTTTTCCGTAAATTCCCGCAACTGACGGTGTCGTATATGATAAGTTTGCATAATAATCTTGATAAACTGATGGTTTAGCCTTTTTCCCATTTTTTTGTATCTTATTCGTATCTCTGTAATGATTCGTGAAATAAGTATAATAATCTAAACTTCCCCATTCTCCCTTTTTAATATTATTACTTACTTCAAGATCCGCATTAAGTCCCCAACCATTAACTTTTGACCCTTTAAAGTCATTTCCACTCAAATAATACTCTCCTCTTCTATTCCCTTTAAATCGAAAATAAATACCTTCTACAGCCAATGTTACATTTTGTCCCCATATTTTTTTATTAAACGTCGGTCCTATCGCAAATTCATTCCCAATTCCTGTTGTAGAAATTTCTTTTGTAACTAAATCTTTATTTCTATAAATATCATTTTGCCATCTAATTTTCAATTTAACATCATCTGATAATTTTTTCTCTAACCCTAATTTACTATAAATTCTATCATTTTTTCTAAAAGTTCCATACTGAGTAATTGTTTGTCCATTAAATCTATTTCTATTTTGATCCTTATCCCATCTTGTCCAAAATGTCAAATCCCAGTCTCCTTCGTCAATTAATCCAATCTTCCCAGAAAAAATACTTCTTACCCGTGTTCTCCCGCGATTATCCTTCTTAAATCCAGCAAATCCAATTCCATTCGCATCATCTCCAGCTTTATCCTGATAATTCTGCCTGTATTCAGTAGAAATATTAATATTCTTCAACACATCTTGATCCGCTTTAGCAAACCCAGAAACTACCAAAGTTAATGCCAACAATCCTAATAATTTTTTCATAAATCATTTCCTTCCTCTCATCTTCTTTTTACTTATTTATCATCATATAATTTCAAAATTATAGCTAAATAGTATCAGTATTTAACAAATATTAAGTATCCCATATTGTTGGAAAAATTATATAATTATTCTTTTTATTATATGATAAACTTATCTAACTTTATACTAAATTTAATCATCAAATTATTTGTATATCAAATCATAACTTATATTAACATTTTTTCTACTTAATTGTCAATAAACTAATTATATATCTTTTATATATTTCTATATATTTTGTTAATGATTAATTACTTAATTTCAATCTCTGAATTTATCTTCCCACCTTTTTTTCCATGCACAACGACTAAATCTATCTTCTTATACTTATTTACTTTAACCGACAATATATTTAATCTATTCTCATAAATATATCGAAACACATCATTTAACCTACTATTTGGCACAACTAAAAAAAATTCTCCATAATTTTTTAAAAGCCTTCTTATTTCTAAAATTATTTCTTCCAATGTAAGTAAAATTTCATATTTACTAATTTGTTCTGTCTTATTTTTAGGCATTTTCCCAGAATTAATTTTTTTATATGGCGGATTTGAAAAAATAAAATCATATTCTCCATTTATACTTTTTATATTTTTATTAATCGGAATTATTTTTTCATTTAAATCATTTATCTCTATATTTTTTTTTAAAGTAGAAAAAACTTCCTTTTGAATTTCCACAGCAAAAATTTTTGAAATAATATCAAGTTCCGAAAGTAATAATGAAATTATTCCTTGTCCCGCCCCAATTTCTAAAAATGATTTTTTCTCTTTCAAATTCTTACATTTTCTACTAAAATATTCTTGCATAAATTTTGAGAGCAAAATAGCATCTTCTGTTATTTTTAGCCCTTTTTCCTCCACAATCATCTTTTTCCCGACACTTTCTAAATTTTCAATATAACTCATTTTAACTCCTGATATTCAATAAAATTATATCATTTCCCATTTAAACAGAATTTCTTTGTAAAAGATCAAGGTCTCTCGCTAGCAAATAATATATCTTTAAACGAGATTTAATATTAATATAAAAAACTGTCTTAAATATTTTTAGTATTTAAAACAGTTCTTTTTAGTATCTTGTACTTCTTCTATTTGACAACAAAAGAATCCTTGATGAATCAAATTTAACCATTTAAACAGAAAACTATTTTGTAATTCCCAATTGCTTGTCTGCATATTCGTGTGCGAGTTCCAATCTTACACGTTCTTTTGAATTTTCAAATGTTGCTTGTGTAAATGGTATTTCTGATGTTTTTGCAATTAAATAATATCCAGTTGCATCATTTCTTTCTAAGAATCCATTTACCTGCAATGCAAATATTTGATCCATTAATTCTTTATTTATTCCAATTCCTGGAATTGCATCAGTTTTAACTAACTTTTTGAATCTTTCTTTTATGCTAAAGTTATATTTATCTTGTTTTTCCACAGTACTCCAAGTAACTTTCTTACTTTCAATTTCAGCTTTTAAATCTTGAATTTTCTTAATAACTTTTTGTTTTGAAGCTTCAGAAATGGTTGGAGTTATTAAAATATGGCTAATTTTCGCTACATTTTCATTTTTTGGATCTTTACTTTGAATGTAAATAATGTGATAACCAAACTGTGTTTTTATTGGTCCTACAATATCTCCAGCCTTACCATTTTTAACCGCATTTGCAAATTCTGGAACAAGTTTTGATAAATCTGCTGTTTCTCCCAAACTTCCGCCATTTTTAGCTGAACCAGGATCTTTTGAAAATTCTCTAGCTTTTTCTGCAAAATTATCTTTATTTGTAGTTTTCATAATTTCTTCAGCTTGCTTTTTAGCCACAGCAAAATCATTTTCTCCAGCTTGATATTCCTCTCCAATCACATAACCACCTATACTATTTTTAGTATCATAGCTATCTCTTTTAGAATCAAATCTTGCTTGTAATGCCGCATTATCAGGCTTATAAGTATCAATTAAATAATTATAATATTTTTGAGAATAATCTCTTAACTGATCTACACCTACTAAATCAGCATCTGCCTTTATTCCAGCCGCTTTAGCCTTATTTGCAATTTGTATAAATTTACCTAAATTTATTTTTAACATACCTTTTAAATCATTTACCATTTTTGGTGAATAACCTTCTTGAGTTTGTGAAACAGCATTTACAATTTGTTCATTTACGTCTGCATTTGTATATTTATATTCTCCACTTTGTGCCACAGGCGTTGTTATATTGGTATACATTTTTTTAAATTCTTCATCTTTAAACTCAATTTTAGCTTTTTGTTTAGCTTTTGCAATAAATGAATTTAAAATCATAATATCCTTATCTTGTTTCATATTTTCTTTAATTTGGTCTTTTACATCTTCAAATTCTTGATTTTCAAAAGCTTGAGTATACTTATTTCTTTCATAAGCTTTTTTTACTTCTTCATCGGTAACCTTATCATCCGCAAATAATTTTTCTCTCATTTTATCAACAGTTTTTTGATCTTTTATCATTTTTTTAAATGAAGTAACATTATACCCAACTGATCTTAAATATTGAGAAAATTCATCTTTCCCTAATTTTGACTGTTTTTGATAAGCTTTAAATTCCTTATTAACAGTTAATCCGCTTACTCTTATTCCCAAATTCTTAGCTGATGAAAGCAATATTTCCTTATTTATTAAAAGCTGTAAAACATATTGATTTACAATTTCATCAGGAATATTTTTTATATTATCAGTATTTACTCCCGCTTGTGCCAATTGCTGCATTTTTTGCTGATTTATCTCATTTAGCTGATTTTTTAAAGAATAAGTCTCCCTTTCAAAATCATCACGATAAATTTTTATCCCATTAACCGTCGCAATTACTTCTCTATTACCTTTTGAAGCTTCGAAAATATTATTCTTCAAAAATAATATTCCAGTAATAAGCATTGCTATTCCAAACATCCCCATCATAACTGCTGATGCGATCTGGATACCTCTTTTGTGACTTCTGAATCCCATTGTCTATCTTCCTTTCTCTCTTCTCTCACTTTAGTCATTTTATTATTATACCATATAATCCTTTATTTTTCTATCGTTTTTTTTTACTATTTGTAATTTATTCTTATAAAAAAATTTAACTTATTTTATAATAAATCTAATTTGCAAAATAAAAAACTGCTTTGACATTAAAAACTTTCTATTAATATCAAAACAGTCTAAATTAATCTTTCCCTTGAATACTTTACTTTCTATTGAGTATTTGTCTCACCATCTATTTGAATAATAACACTTTGAATATTGGGAAAGTTTTTTAAAATCGTATTTGTTACAGCTTGAGAGAATCCGTTAAATAATTCTGGATTTTTTTTCAAATTTGCAAATGCTGCATTTAATTTTACAACTGTTGTATTTACATTATCAATTCTAAGGTTATACGCACTTCTAAACTTCATATCATCTGTAATATAATTTGAATTTCTGATAATTCCGTTTATAAAATCCCCCTCTATCAAATTCATTTGACGAGGAACTGCAATTTCTCGTTCATAAATTGCTTTTGTATCAGGATCAAATACAAATATAGAAATTTTATTTTGAGTTTCCTCATTTTGCGCTGTTTCCTTTACTAAATTCTTATCAACAGTTACATGTATTTCTTCACTGTTATCCCTGTCATATATATTCGTTGCAACTACAGCAGCTGTTATTAAAATAAGCAATATTATAAAAAATACGCTGCTAAAAAATCCTTTTTTCTTTTTAGGTTCTTCTTTTGATTCTTCTTTTTTTGGCATAAAATTCTCCTAATTTGGATAATATTTCCATTATTTAAAATAAATTATCTAAAATAACTCATGAATGGCATAAACAGTCTAGTGCAGACCGTATCAAAGGTTCTATTTCCTTTGAACGAACCTCTAAAGCTGAACGTATCATTACGGATGCTAAAGATGGAAATATTAAAGATACCATTAAACGTGTAGCGAGTGATGTCTATACAAAAGCTATTGATGAACTCAATCCATTGCGTGAAATGGTTGAGGAAGTGGAACATATCACAGGTGAAAAAGTAGCATTTAAAGATAATCCGTTTATGCAAGCGTGGTTATCTCGTGGCTGGGTAGGTAAAGCGGAAGAATTTATAAAGCGTGGGAGACCAGAAAAGGGCGTTCGTTCGTTTGAGGATATTATTAAGGATATACCTCAAAAAGAACATAAAGACTTTAGCGCCTACCTTGTAGCGCTACATGATTTAGACCTACACCGTAACGGCCAGATGCCTACATTTACACTAAAAGAGGATTTAGCGGCCGTTAAGCAGTACGAAAAAAATCCTACATTCAAAAGCGCTGCCAAAGACATTCACCGTTTTCAAGATTATATGCTTGCGGAACTTGTGAATAGCGGAATATTAAAACCAGAAACATACCATTTATTGAGAAATAAATACCCTAACTACGTTCCATTTTTCCGTGATTTCTCAGCAGAGAGTATGGATGGGTTCTTTTCTAGCCCTAAAGGGTTCGTTAATGTAGCTAACCCTATTAAGCGGTTCAAAGGTAGTACACGTGATATTATTGATCCATTAGAAAGTATCGTAAAAAATACATACCAATTCTACAATGCAATCGAACGAAACCACGTGGGCGTTACATTTGCCAAATTAGCGAAGAAACCGGGGATAGGAACTATTGTTGAAGAGGTTAGGGGAGATAGACCGGCAAAATCTACAGACAATACATTTTCTGTTTGGGTTAAAGGGAAAAAAGTTGTATATGAAACAACTCCGGAATTAGCGCAAGCAATGAAAATGATGAACAAGGATACAAGCAATTTTATAACAAAAATATTGCAGTATCCGGCTAGTTGGTTACGTGCTGGTTCTACTGTAACTGCTGGATTTGCTATCACAAACGCTTTGCGTGATACTATTTCAGCTGGCGTATTCTCTAAACATGGTTTTTTGCCTGTGGTTGATACATTTAGAGGTCTAGCACATTTCTTAAAGAAAGACCAGTTATATTGGGATTACATAAAAAGTGGTGGCGCTCACGCTGCTATGGTAAGCCTTGATAGAGACTATTTGAGCGGACATTTAAGAGAATTATTTTCTCGTAAGTCCACATTGTCAAAAGTTGCAAGAAATCCTATGGAAGTGTTGCGTGCTATATCGGAAGCAACGGAAGTGGCTACCCGTTTAGGCGAATTTAGCAATGCTAGAAAAGGGTATACAGGGTTATACAGTCGTTTAACAAAAACCAATTTAAAACCTAAATCACTAGGTGAAGCATCTATTGCAAGCCGTGATATTACGATTGATTTCAGCCGTACCGGTACGCATACCAAAACTGCAAATAAAGTTGTAGCGTTCTTTAATGCAACCATTCAAGGCGGCGACAAATTAGTACGTGCATGGCGTGATGATCCTAAAGGTATGACGATTAAATCTACTTTGTTTATCACGTTGCCTACAATCGCATTATGGTATTTAAACAAAGATAATTCAGCATATCAAGAGTTGCCACAATGGGAAAAGGATACATTCTTCCATATTCCGGCTGGGGATAAATTTGTAAAGATACCTAAGCCGTTTGAATTAGGGTTGTTATACGGCACTACATTTGAACGTATGTTACAGTATTTTGACGATAAATCAACAGGCAGAAACGGAGTCGGCTTTAAAGGTTTAGGCGATAGGGCAATTGATACATTATTGCCGGACGTACTGCCTACGGCCTTATCTCCTATTTGGGAATGGTGGAGTAATTATTCT
>ERZ772926.1271-NODE-1271-length-12414-cov-3.990695_pt1 | contig 12414 bp, 9 predicted proteins | sample MGYA00511136_ERZ772926 | MGnify/ENA primary metagenome ERZ772926 (study PRJEB29015, sample SAMEA2737917) | human oral metagenome | biome: human oral; feature: human-associated habitat; material: dental | place: China | collected 2153 ... | reverse complement strand
TACGTGGATTGATTGAAGCAGCAGATGGGTTAACAGAGGTGGCATTTGCTCCACATGCTGTCTTGCACCGCAAGAAGGCTGACCGCACATTAGAGGTTATCTCTGTTGATGTGGACGGAATTCTTACAGGACGTGTGGCTGACATCCCTATACAAAACGAAGATGTACTCTTCATCCCTACACGTACAGATGCACAGGAACAACGAACGATAACCATTCATGGTGAGGTACTCTATCCAGGCATCTATCAGTACGCTGACAATGAGTCGTTGGAAGACTTCATTCTGCAGGCTGGAGGTCTGAAGCAGAGTGCTTCTACAGTGAGAGTGGATGTGTCACGTCGTGTCACAAACCCACAAGCCCTTACGCCAGACTCTATCATCGCCCGCACCTATTCGTTCTCACTACGTGACGGCTTTGTTATCGATGGCGCACCAGGTTTCGTACTTGAACCTTACGATGAGGTATATGTACGCAAGAGTCCTGGTAGTACTAACCAACAGAATGTTAGTATTGATGGTGAGGTGGTGTTTGCAGGAAACTATACGTTGACTTCAAGAAAGATGCGTCTGAGCGACATCTATAAAGCTGCAGGTGGCGCAACAGAACTCGGCTATATCAAAGGCGCACGATTAGAGCGTCGCCCAACGCCCAGCGAACGTCTACGCATGGAGAATGCGTTAAAGATGCAGCAGGAGCAGCAACGTAAGAATATGATTAACTTAGCTGTGAAAACAAAGGATGCTGGTGTGCTGCAAGCGATACAGGAGAGTGATAAGAAACAACAGGAAAAATTCCAAATACCTGACACCTATCCTGTTGGCATCGAGTTAGATAAGGCGATTGCTAATCCAGGAAGTGATGCCGACATCGTTCTTCGTGAGGGTGACCGCATCGTCATTCCTCAATACAACGGAACGGTTAAGATTAATGGTGCAGTAATGTTCCCTAACTCTGTCGGCTATATTGAAGGCAAGAACGTCGCTTACTATATCGATCAAGCAGGTGGTTTCGCCAGTGATGCGAAAAAGAGCAACACCTATATTCTCTACATGAACGGCATGTTAGCAAAGGTAGGCCACAATGCTAAGGTTCGTCCAGGTTGTGAGATTATCGTTCCAACAAAAGTACAGAGCAAGATGAGCCTTGCTGAAACGCTCAGCGTCGGTTCAAGTGCTGCCAGCATCGCAGCCGTCATTGCAACGATTGCAAGTTTGCTGAAGTAGGAAAATAATTATTAGGTTTAAATAGATAAACCCATCACACAAAGCAAAAAAGTATAGCATAACGAGGGTATGGAAAAAGAAGAAACTATAAAGCAAATCGATTTACGATTAGTATTGAAGAAGATAGGAGAGCGTAAAAAGCTATACTATATAATATTACCAATCGTAATTATACTGTCATCATACATTATTTTATGTGTACCAAGAACTTACACAAGTGAAACAGCTATGGCGCCAGAAGTAACTTCTGGTATGGACGCTGATGCCCTTGGAGATATTGCGTCATCTTTTGGATTTGATTTACCGACAGGGAAAAATACAGATGCTATATCCCCTTTACTCTATCCAGACCTCATGAAAGATAATGGCTTTGCTACAACACTTTTCAAAGTGAACGTAGAGACCATTGATAAGAAAATTCATACTGACTATTATAATTATCTTAAATATCACACGAAAACAACTTGGTGGGAGAAGTCCTATACATGGGCGTTGAAAAAGTTAACACCTAAGAATGCTTCAAACACTGCATCAGCTAAATTTGACCCATATCAATTATCAAAAGCCGATGATGACCTCGTAAAAGGCATGAGAGGTAATATAAAAATAAGTACAGACAAGAAAACAGGTATCATAAGTATTGCTACAGTAGCACAAGACCCTATGGTAGCAAAAATGCTTGCAGATGCTACAAGAAAGCAACTACAAGAATATATTATTGAATACAGAACCAAGAAGTTAAGAAACGATGTCGAACATTATCAAAGCCTTGTAAATCAAGCTAAGCAGGAATACGAAAAGGTTCGTAAGGAATATGGAAAAATAAGTGATGCTGATATGGACGTTGTTTTAGAAAGCGTAAAACTAAAGCAAAATGATTTAGAAAATGATATGCAGCTGAAGTATAACACATATACAACTCTTGTAGCACAGCTTAAAGCTGCTGATGCAAAGCTACAAGAACACACCCCTGTCTTTACAACAATTCAAGGTGCAGAAGTTCCTGTAAGACCTTCAGGACCTAAGAGAATACTGTTTGTACTTGAAGTGTTTATATCTGTTTTTTTCATATTATCAATTTACGTTATAAGAGATATATTGCATTAACTTTAACTTTAATATGCCCGATATAAAAGAATCAGCAAAAATCAAAAACATAGCATCGAACACACTAATTTTGTTTGTTCGCATGTTGATTATTACATTTCTCAACCTTTATATTGTACGTGTTATTATAAAAGGATTAGGTATTGAAGATTATGGCATTTTCAATACAATAGCAGGTGTAGTGACAGTTGCTTCTTTTTTAACAGGTGTCCTCTCACTCTCTGTCCAAAGATTTTTCTCATTTTATATTGGAAAGCATGACATTCAAAAACAAACTGAGATTTATTCTTCGTGTATTAACATTATTGCAATACTTTCCTTTCTCATCATCTTCATATTTGAAACTATTGGTCTATGGTTTGTTAACACACAATTAGTAATACCTACGGAAAAGATGACGTCAGTCATGTGGTTATATCAGTTTACCATATTTACATTTTTCTTTTCTTTCCTTCAAATCCCATACACTGCAGCAATCTTTGCTCATGAAGATATGGGCATCTATGCTCTTGTATCTACCATTGAATGTTTGCTCAGATTAGGAGCAGCTATATTTATAGGAAAGTTTATGATAGATAATCTTTCTTTTTATGGAATGTCCCTTTTAATTAGTAGTATCATTATTTTTATGATATACATATTGTATGGAAAAATAAAATACAAAGAATGCCATTACCATAAAACCACTGATAAAAATCTATATAAAGAGTTACTTTCTTTTTCAGGCTGGACTCTATTTGGCAATGTTGCCAATATCGGAATGCAACAAGGAAATATTATTTTACTGAATATTTTTTTTGGTGCAACAATAAATGCTGCATTTGGTATCGCATTACAAATCAACAATGCATTTGGAGCATTGTGTAATAGCATTATTATTCCTTTACGCCCAGCAATGATAAAAGCCTATGCAGAAGAAAACTTCAGCTATCTTAACAAGCTCTTTTCTGTTGGCAACAAACTCATACTCTATGCTCTTTTAGCCATTGGTATACCTATTATATTAGAAATGCCAAATATTTTGTATTGGTGGTTGAACATTACAGACGATAACTTCATTTTATTTGCTCGTCTCATCATTATTTATATAGTGTGTCTATCAATGAATAATCCGATTACAGCGATTATTCAAGCAACTGGTAAAGTTAAAGAATACCACCTAAAAGTAGAAAGTATAACCCTTCTATGCTTACCCCTTTCGTGGATTTTCTTTACTATGCATTTACCGGCTTTTTTTGCTATTATTTCAATGATAAGCGTATCAGCGCTTGCACATATTATAAGACTATTTTGTCTACATAAATATTACCATCTGTTCTCTATAAGTTCTTATATTACAACATTGATTATTCCTGGGATAATAATATTAACATTAGGATTTGGGAGTAGTTATCTGCTACAACAAAACATTGATAGTGGCACTCTACGAATACTCTTTATTTTCCTGTATTCTCCTACTTTCTTTATTATATTTGCATTATTGTTAGGAACTAACAAATCAGAGAAAAAGGTCCTATATAGTTATATTAATTCATTTGTTCTGAAACGCTTATGTCGATAACTGAAAATAATTATATATTATCTTTCTTACTCATATTTCTGTGGGTAACAACCTTAATTTGGTATCAACACAAAAATAAGAACTTTGATGCTGGTAGTTTTATTATCGTAATGTACATCATCTATGCGGTCTTTTCCTTTATGACCATTAATGATGATTCTATTCCACTGCTCACAAACTATGAGCCACTAACACTTTTCCCTTATCTATATTTATATACAATGATGATGATAGCCTTAACACCTGCTATCTATCAACATTTCAATCCAACTAATAGCATAGAGTATCCACTGTCTAACATCCTGCGAATAACAGCAACCATTATTATTATTGCTACCATATTAATCTTGCCGGATATTATTTCTGATTTTCAAAATGGGTTAATATCTATATTTACAGATGTAGAAGCAGGCAGAAAGGCTTATATGGAACAGATAGACAATGCATCAAAGGCAGGAGGTGAAATTAGAAATTTACCAGCAATTATATTTAATTCTCTTTCAGACATTGCAACATTTCTCTTATTCTATTTTATGACTATGGAGAGAAAAAACTATAAATTAATCTATGGGTTGCTATTTGCTAATATTGTAAATTTAATAATGCCTATTATGAGAGGACAAAGAAGTGGAGTAGCCTTAGCCTTTCTAACTATAATTTGTGGATACTTTCTATTCAAACAATACCTTTCAAAAAAACTTAATAAGTTTATAAAAAAAATAGGAATAGTTTTTATAGTTATCATTACATTGCCTATGGCAGCAATTACTATTAGTCGTTTTGGCTCTGAAAAAGCAGGAGTAGCTACTTTTATCAACTGGTATATTGGACAAGGAAATATATACTTCAACAACCATGCTTTAGCCGATAACGGACTTAGATATGGAGACAGAACTTTAAATCTATTTAAAAGATTAGTATATTCTGAGACGTCAATGAACTATGTTGAACGTCGAGAAATCTATTCAAAATTAAAAATAAACGACGAAGTCTTTTCTACGTTTGTTGGCGACTTCACCATTGACTTTGGTCCCTTCTTCGCAGTAATAATATTTATAGTTTTCAACTTCTTCGTTATCTATTCTTTTCAGAGAAACAAGACAAATAATAATAAGATAAAACTGCACCAACTATTACTTTTATATTTCACTGTCTGCATAAGTGCGCAAGGTGGAATGTATCTGTTTTCGTATTCAGACACTGCAAACTTAAAGATAATAGTGCTCGGACTACTTTACTACTATTTAAAATATCACGAAGTACTACTTAAGAAATTTCCTCTTAAAAAATAAAATAAATAATGAAAGCAAGAGTTATAGCATATTATTTACCACAGTTTTATCCTATACCTGAAAATGATGAGACATGGGGTAAAGGTTTTACTGAATGGACAAATGTCGCAAAAGCTAAACCTCTATTCAAAGGTCATTATCAACCGAGAATACCAGCTGATTTAGGATTTTACGATTTACGTCTTCCTGAAATAAGAGAACAGCAAGCACAAATGGCAAAAGAAGCTGGCGTAGAAGGCTTTTGCTATTGGCATTATTGGTTTGGGAACAACAAGAGACTATTGGAGCGACCCTTTCAAGAAGTTTTAGAATCAGGCAAACCTGACTTTCCTTTTTGTTTAGCGTGGGCAAACCACGACTGGACAACAAGAACCTGGCAAAATAATAGTAAAGCTACAATGATTGCAAAACAGCTATATCCTGGAGAAGAAGACTATAAACAACACTTCTATGCTGTTTTGCCCGCATTTAAAGACCATCGATACATTACTATTGATGGAAAACCTTTATTTGCAATATTTGACCCTTACTCTTTCAAAGATATAAAAAATTTTATTAGAATTTGGAGAGAGTTAGCAAAAGAAAATGGATTAAAAGGAGTCCATTTTATAGCTATATGTAATAACACCTCGACGATAAAAAGATTAGAAGATGGGACTATTAAAAGAGTCCTACCAAACACGAAAAGCAGCGCTGAACTATACAAAGAAATTCTTTCATTAGGTTTTGATGGATTAAACTCTTTTGGAAAATCACGAGGCGAAACACTTGTCTTAGGCAAGATTACACGAACAATACGATTTCTTTTACAAAAACACATATCTTGGTTTCCAACACTTAAATATGATTTTGTAAAAGTAACTAAACACTTTTTTGCTCCAGAAGATATCTGGGACAACGTTTACCCAACTATTATGCCACAATGGGACAGAACCCCAAGGGCTGGAAAGCATGAAGGTATCTATGTAAACTCAACGCCTGAAAACTTTAAAAAACATATAGAAAATGCATTAGAAGTCATAAAAGATAAACCTAATGAGCGTAAAATTCTATTCCTACGTTCATGGAACGAATGGGGAGAAGGCAATTATGTAGAACCTGACCTAAAATATGGAAAGAAGTTTCTTGAAGCTATCAAATCATCTATATTCACGCAATAAATATACTACCAATGTATACCATTCCTATTTTATTCATAATATTCCGACGAAAAGACGTTGCACTACAAAGTTTTGAAAGAATAAAACAAGTAAAGCCAAGCAAATTGTATATTGCTTGCGATGGTGCTCGAGAAAATGTTGAAGGAGAAGACCTTTTAGTTGAAGAGACTAAAAAAGCTATTCTGCAACAAATAGATTGGGAGTGTGAAATGAAAACACTATTCAGAACTAAAAATATGGGTTGCTGTATGGGAGTTTACACTGCAATCAATTGGTTATTTGAAAACGAAGAGAAAGGGATTATAATAGAAGACGATTGCGTTCTTCAAAGTTCCTTCTTTTCATTTGCAGAAGAACTTCTAATTAAATATGAAAATGATGAACGTATTGCGATGATAGATGCAGCCAATTATATTAAAGATATTAATATTCCTGACTCATATGGCTTTAGTAGATTTAAATCAACAAATGGTTGGGCGACCTGGAAACGTGCATGGAAAAATATGGATTTAAACATGAATTGGAGAAATACGCCCTATTTTAAATCCATCATTAAAAATAATGGATATAATGGAAAAGACATACACTATTGGAAATATCGTATAAAAGCCATTGAACATAACTATGTCAGCGCATGGGATTGGCAATGGTATTTTACTATGGCAGCTTACAATCAATTAGGAATATATCCGCAAATAAGCCTTATAAGTAATATTGGATTTGGAGAAGGTGCTACACACACTACAGAATCTACAATTCCAGAAAGATATACAACAAATCTAGAAATAAAATTCCCATTACGACACCCCAAATATATTGTACCTTATGAAGACTTTGAACAAGGCTTTTACAAGAACAATAATACATTTAGAAACTTTTTAATACAACTAATTCCATTCAGTCTTAAGGCAAAACTTAAAAAATGGCTTAGAGGATAAAACGCTTATAAAATGAAATTAAAAATTCCCACTTCAAAGGGTAATTACCTTTATAGGTTTATACCAATCTACCCTGGTATAAAACCTATTGACAAAGAGAAAGCAAAAGAAAATCTTTCTTTGTTGAGACGTATATGCAATAAACATAACTTAGACTTCATCTTGTTCTTTGGTACACTTTTAGGTGCAATAAGAGAACACGACTTTATTTCTCATGATGAAGATATTGATATCGTAATGCCTATATCGAATATTGAACGTTTTAAGGATATTCTCTTCATATTAAGAGAAAATGGTTTTGAAGTTGCGCGCTTCGAAAGAAGAGGATTTATGTCCATCATACGTAATGGAGAATACATTGACATTTACTTTTTTTCACCCTATACAGAAGATAAAAGACTAACTACTTGCATATGTGAACTTTGTGAAGTAAAATATATCAATAATACAACACAAATGAAGTTTCAAGGGGAATTTTACACCATACCTAAAGAGAGCGAGACTTTATTAGAGTTTCTCTATGGTAAGAATTGGCGTACTCCTATACCCATGTTTAATTTTAAAATGAACAGGTTAAATAGAATAAAAGCCTTTACTATACAATATATTAAGGCATTATTACCATATGCAATAACAGAAATAATTCAAGACTATAAAAGTAAAAAACGAATAGAGTTCTTTAAACAGAAAGCATATATTATACTGAACAACTAAATATTTTAAACTTATGCAAGCAATTATATTAGCAGCTGGAATGGGGAAACGTTTAGGCGAATACACTAAGGACAATACAAAGTGTATGTTACCTATTAATGGTGAACGTCTCATCGACAGGACACTAAAACAATTATCAAAGCTCAATATAGATCGAGTTATTATCGTCGTAGGCTATGAAGCTGATAACCTTATAAAACACATAGGCAAGCAATACGACCTATATTTTGAAATTGAATTTATTCATAACAATATCTACGATAAAACAAATAACATCTACTCTCTTGCTCTTGCCAAAGAGAAAATGAAAGAAGACGAGACACTTCTTCTAGAATCTGATTTAATTTATGAAGAGGATATTCTAAGGATGGCGATAGAAAATCCCTATCCGAACATTGCTTTGGTAGCTAAATGGGAATCATGGATGGATGGGACTGTCGTACAACTTGATAGCAAGTATAACATTCTCAATTTTATCAACTCAAAAGCGTTCAGTTTCAAAGATACTCATTCCTACTACAAAACCGTAAATATCTATAAGTTTAGCAAAGAATTTATAACCAACAAGTTTATTCCTTTTCTAAATGCTTACTGTGAAACACAAGGGAAAAATGAATATTATGAACAAGTATTACGTATAATCTCTTTTCTCAATTCAAAAGATATCAAAGCATTACCTATTGGGAATAAAAAATGGTACGAAATAGATGATATTCAAGACAAAGATATAGCAGAAACTATTTTTGCTAACGATGACGAACAGCTATCCAAAATGAATAAGCGTTATGGTGGTTATTGGCGCTTTCCAAAGATATTGGATTTCTGTTATCTTGTTAATCCGTACTTCCCACCTAAACAAATGTTAGACGAAATACGTGCTAACTTCAATACACTTATAACAGAATATCCTTCAGGAATAGAGGTAAACTCACTACTTGCTGCTAAATATTTCGGTATAAACCACGAATACATTGTTGTGGGTAATGGAGCTGCTGAACTTATTAAAAGTTTAATAGAAAGTATAGAAGGCAAAATCGGAGTAGTTCTTCCAACATTTGAGGAATATTCTAATCGTTATCATCAAAAAGATGATATAATAAGCTATACTCCTAATAATAAGAACTTTTCTTATAATGCTTCAAATCTTAAAAACTTTTTTGAAGATAAGAATATTAAAACATTACTGCTTATTAACCCTGACAATCCCTCTGGCAATTTTATACCAAAACGTGAAGTTCTTGAACTTGCTACATGGGCAGAAAAAAGAAAAATTAGATTTATTGTAGATGAATCCTTTGTGGATTTCTCTGATGATTACGCTACCAGTTCTCTTCTTGATAATAAGACACTAGAAAAGTTCAAAAAACTTTTTGTAATCAAGAGTATCTCTAAATCATATGGGGTGCCGGGCCTGCGTTTAGGAATATTGGCTAGTGCAGATACTAAAGTTGTTGACCACATCAAAAAAGATGTAAGTATATGGAATATCAATTCCTTTGCAGAATTTTATATGCAGATTTTCAATAAATATCGAGACGATTATAATACAGCTTGTAAATCCTTTGTTGCTGAACGTAATCGTTTTGCACACCAATTGCAGAAAATTAGTTGGTTGAGAATAATTCCTTCACAAGCTAACTATTTTCTCTGCGAGGTAAAGTCTCCATACACGTCAACCAAAGTTGCAAAATATTTATTAAAGGACTATGATATATTAATAAAAGACTGTAATAAAAAAGAAGCTCTTAAAAACATGAATTATATTCGAATTGCAATTAGAAACGAAGTAGATAATAATCGCCTCATAGAAGCATGCAAACAATTGGAAAATCTATATCCTAAACTCAAAGACTTTATATAAGTACTTAAGTGATATCAGAAACTGATTACTATACAGTCCATTCTCCCGACAAGCTCGGGCATCCTCCTGCAATAGGAGCTTATGACTTTGAACACCACTCGTGCTTGCACCACCATTACGCATCGTAACAAAGTCCATATTAATGTAATGAGCTTTGATTTTATGCACATGAAACATTCGGACTACCATTTCAAAGTCGGCTCCTATTTTATAATCAAGTTTATAAAGCCCTACCTTATCATATATTTCTTTGCGCACATATAATGATGGGTGGGCTGGCATAAAACCAAAACGAAGCCAGAAAGGAGAAAACATCTTGGAAGAATAATAGCGTGTTATCTTTTCTGGTTCCTTGTCATGAATAAAATGTATATCACCATACACAGCATCTATCTCTTCATCAGAGAAGGGTTTAATTAGCTTTGAAACAACATCATTTGACGTAAAATAATCATCAGAATTAAGGATTCCAATAACGTCTCCCGTAGCCATTGCTATCCCTTTATTCATTGCATCATATATACCACGATCTTTCTCAGATACCCATTTCACAGAATGAGAGGTCGTCTTTGAGGCGTATGCTCGTATAATATCTACCGTTGAGTCCATCGAACCACCATCTATTATAATGTGTTCAATATTGCGATAATCCTGTCGCAAGACAGAATCTAAGGTATCTTGAAGCGTTTTCTCACTATTAAAAGTTGCTGTAATAATAGATATTTTCATTCTATAAAATATTAGATTTGTTTACACAGTTCCTCATCAAAAGCCTTCTCTTAAATGAATACTAACACTGAATGAGACCATTTAATTATTAGAACTTCCTACTTTAACGATTTGTTTACACTTCTGATGTGCTATATAAACACATAAAGCTCAATTGTCAACAAAAGTACAAAAAGAAAATGACATACAAGACTAATCTGAAGGATAAAAGTCTCGACTAAAGACAAAACAATAATTAAAACATTCTAACACTATAATACAATATAATTACAAAAAAAGAGTTTATAGAAGAGGTAATACTTAACAAAATGTCGACATATACTTTAATCAGTCTTTTTGCATTTACCATGAGTGCTGTTTGTGGATTCATTATGATTCCACAGATTCTCTCGTTTTGTAAAAAACGAAAATTATATGACACGCCAGATGCCAGGAAAATACACAAGAATGCTGTTCCGCGCTTAGGGGGTGTGTCTTTTATGCCCAGCATGCTGATTGCTACGGTCGTTGCGCTATTGGCATGGGTCTATACCAGCAAAGGTAGCAAGATTGGGGTCAGCCCATGGAGCATCTTCTTTGGTGTGGGTATCACCGTTATCTATATAACGGGAGTCATTGATGACATTTTTGGTGTGAGAGCAAGGGTAAAACTTCTTATGCAGATTGTCGTTGCCAGCCTGCTCCCTATGTCCTATCTTTACATCAATAATCTCTATGGATTCTTAGGCATCTATGAGATTCCACCACTTGTAGGAACTATCTTAACCATTGGTGTACTGGTATTTATCATGAATGCTATCAATCTGATAGATGGTATTGATGGACTATCTGCAAGCCTTACACTCATTGCGTTATGCGGTCTTTTCTATATCTTCCAACGTGAACAGATATGGGTCTACTGCATCCTTATTGCTGGATTGATGGGTGTATTGATTCCTTTCCTTTATCATAACATCTGGGGAAAACAGGAAAAGAACCAAAAGATATTCATGGGCGACTCTGGTAGTCTGACACTTGGTTACATCCTCGGCGTGCTACTGATAAAGTTTTGTATGTACAACCCCCAAGTCATGCCTTACCAGAAGGGCGCAACCCTCCTTTCCGTGACCTTACTCCTCGTGCCTACTTTCGATGTCTTTAGAGTTATCATCGTACGAGTCCTCCATCGCAAACCAATTTTCCGAGCGGATAAGAACCATATCCACCACAAGCTGATGCGTGCAGGACTGACCCAACATCAGGCATTGATAAGCATCATCACACTGTCGATAATCTTTATTATTATCAATCTTTCACTTTTCAATCATCTTGTTGTGACGTGGATTATTGCGATAGATATTATTATCTATACTGTCTTCCACTATATACTTGACATCTTTATAAGAAAGAAGGGAGTCCCTTCGTTTGTCGAATAAAAAGAAAGGTAACATTCAAGGTTTGTTGTCAGTATCTGTAATTTAGAAGTCTTCTGGGTGTGTATTTCCTCAATGACAGAAAGCCTATTGGCTGGCTTAGCAGAATATCTGACGATTGATATCTTGGAAACGATAGCTAAGTTTGCAGGAAGTAGTATGGACGCAGGAAGATGATAGCCGTCATGAAATTGCTTACAGGAGAATTCTGGTTCTATAACGAATCGTGTGGGTAAATAGTTTTCCCTTGCCAGCATTCCTATGTTTAATGGCTTTATGGCTGAACAGAAGAAGACGAATTAATCTACAAAGAATAAAGGAGTTTGAGCTAAACAAGCTTCTACACACCTCCTGTTTATTCTTAGTATTACAACGTTTTGCTCACAATTCATCCCCTGTTATCCATATAGCATA
>ERZ772926.1268-NODE-1268-length-12425-cov-4.383428_pt1 | contig 12425 bp, 10 predicted proteins | sample MGYA00511136_ERZ772926 | MGnify/ENA primary metagenome ERZ772926 (study PRJEB29015, sample SAMEA2737917) | human oral metagenome | biome: human oral; feature: human-associated habitat; material: dental | place: China | collected 2153 ... | reverse complement strand
AGCAACGGTCTCCAAAACCGTAGGTTGTGAGTTCAAGTCTTACTGCCCCTGCCATCGTCATATCGGCCTCATTTCTTGGAAATGAGGTTTTTTTATTGCCCTCGAACAGGGAAAATGAATGTGTTATAATGACAGCGGAATTTTTGTCGAACTTCATGGCGGTACGGATAAGTTTAGGGCGAATAGGGGGAGCTTCATTTTATCCGTACTTCCTTATGAAAGTTCATGAGAATTTCGATATAAGAAGAGTTTAGAGTTATGGGAAACGACACCGATTATGGCAACGGAGGAAAATAAACGTGAACTATGGAGAAGTCGTTGAGGTTGATGTGGGAGGAGCGGGCGCAAATGTTCATCAGAGGGATGGTTTTGCGCGGCGAGAGATGGCGGCGAATCTCTGCGTCGGCGATGAGCCGCCGCTGGTGACAGTGTACTTCCAAGCGTACAATCATCTTGAAGATCAGACGAAAATGGCGATTCATGCCATTCTTGAGAATACGCAGAATGTCGACTATGAGCTCCTGCTTGTTGACAACGGCTCAACGGATGGGACGCTTGATTTTTTTCGCAGCATTCCATATCGCAAGAAGCGCATTTTCCGTGTGAAGGAAAATCGCGGTGCGTTTTTTGGCTATCTTGCATCGAAAAGTGCTGGAACTGGCGAATTTATCCGCGGCAAATACTTTGCCCCCCTGCCCAGTGATGTTGTTGTCACGAAGAATTGGCTCAAGAATCTCGTCACATGCATGGAATCGGATTCGCGCATCGGCATGGTCGTCCCTACAGCAAGTTATGCGAGTTACCATCAAGATGTGAAACTGCAGTTTTCCACTTACGGCGAAATGCAGAAGGCAGCGGCAGACTACAATATCAGCGATCCACGAAAATGGGAAGAGCGTCTGCGCGTTATTCCTACAGCATCCCTTATTCGCTCGTCCTTGCGCAAGATGTACGAGGCGGACTATGCTTTTTATTATAATTTTGCCGACGACGATCTCTCCTTCATGTACCGCCGCTTTGGCTATCGCTTGATGCTCTGCCGTGATACGTTTGTCTATCATGCACCGGGTACTGCGATGACAGAAGAAGATTTTAATTTCGATTTGCAGTCCGGGCGGGAAGTCTTTCGGCGCAAATATTTCGGCATCGATCCTTGGGAAGATACGCGTTTCGATTATATGCTTCGAGAGCAGTGCATGGATGTTGTTCCAAAGCGCGAGGAGCATCGTATTCTCGGCATAGACGTGCGCTGCGGCGCTGATTTGCTGCATTTCAAGAATGGATTCAGAGCGCAGGGCATGGATAATGTAACGCTTTCCGCTTTCGTACAGGATTCGAAGTATTGGGTGGATCTGCAGACGATTTGCGATGGGGAGGTCTTCTGTCTGCCGCTGCGCGATTTTGCTGCAGCGCTGCAGGGAAATGTCTACGATTACATCATTCTTGGTGCGCCCCTATACAGCTACGAAGATCCACAGGCGATGCTCGGACTTATGCGCGATCATCTTTCCGTCGGCGGCAGAGTGACGGGGCGCGTGGAAAAGGATGGCGAGGTGTTTGTTTTGGAGCGTCATGCGTGAGGAGGAGCTTTCATGAAGTTTTCTGAGTTGCGAAGCGGCATGGCGCAGATGTGGCGGAGTCGTGCCGTCGACGTTTCCTCTTTTGCCGGCAGGGATATCTTCCTCTATGGAGCGGGGAATCTCGGCAAGAAGCTCAAGGCGTCCTTGGAAGCGTCCGGCATATTGGTCAAGGGCTTGATCGACCGCCGCGCGGCAGTCTTGCGGGAGCAGGGAATCGATGCCTTGACCTTGGAGGAGACGGCAGATGTCCCGAAGGAAAGCAGCATCGTCATATTGGCGGCGCTCTTCTCCTTGGAGGATGAGCCTCGCCTGCGAGATTCGTTGGCGAAGGCGGGTTTTCCTCGTGTCGTTGCCTTGCATGAACTTGATTGGCAAAGTTTCGACAGTGCTGCGTTTTGCCGCAATATTTTCATCGGCGATTACGATATCGAGCGCGAGTTTGCCCGCGATGAAGCCGATGTTCTGGCAGCTTATGAGCTTTGGCAGACACGGGCGGAGCGCGATTACTACATGACGCATATCGAGGCGTATCTGCGCGGCGATTTTTCCATCTTTCCTGCTCCTTTACCCCTGCGGCTGCAATACGCGGCGCACGATGTGCCAGAGGAAGTGGACATGCGCTTCTTCGTGGATTGCGGTGCATTTGACGGCGACACGCTGCGTGCTCTTTCGGCGGCGGGCAGGAAGATTCACGACTATCTCGCGTTCGAGCCGCAGCAGGAGCTTGGCGCACGCATTCATGCGTCGGCTGAGGCGCTTGCGATTCCCCGTGCGATGATCGTGCCGTGCGGCATATCAAGCAAGGTGCAGCAGATCCGCTTCGGTACGGCTGAAGAGGGAAAGTCTGCTGTGAAGAGGGATGCAGCGGGGGAAAGTGTCATCCAGTGCACAGCGCTTGATACCATGCTCGCAGGTATGCCGCCTACGTTCATCAAGATGGACATCGAGGGCATGGAGATCGAAGCGCTGCGCGGCGCGGAAAAGCTCATTAGAGAACATCATCCGCAGCTCGCGATCTGCATTTACCACGACATGTCGCATATCTGGCGCATACCGCTCTTGCTGCGCGAGTTTTACAGCGGCTATCGTTTCTATGTGCGCAATTATCAATATATGGGATTGGAAACCGTTGTCTATGCTTTTGCAGATGGAGAATAAATATGGCAGAAATCAAACCGAATTATGACACGAAGAGGAAGAAGCTCGCGGACATCATACCGCTGGCGCAGCCTTTCACCGTATACATCGAGCAGACGAAATACTGCAACTTCAAGTGTTTTTACTGCATCCACTCGACTCGCGATGAGAAGGGCGGCGAGTTTCAAAAACTTGGGCACCGCATGATGCACATGGACGAGGCGTATTTTGACAAGATCGTGCACGACCTGCAGGAGTTTCCCAAGGGCGGCGTCAAGCGCATCGTCTTTTCAGGTCTAGGCGAGCCGCTGACGAATCCTCTGCTGCCGACTTTCGTCAAGAAGATTGTCGATGCTGATATCGCGGGGCGCGTCGAGGTCATCACGAACGGGCTTCTTCTCACGCCGGAAAAGAGCGATGCACTCGTTGAGGCAGGCATCACGAACATCAATATTTCTGTGCAGGGTCTTGACGCTGCCGGCTACGAAAAGACGTGCGGCGTGCGCATCGACTTCGAGCAGTATTTGGAAAACCTGCGCTATCTCTTTGCGCACAAAAAAAATACGGCGATCTACATCAAGGCGATCGACGCGACTGTGCCGACAGAAGAGGAGCAGAAGATGTTCCTCGATACGTTCAGTCCGATGGCGGATCGCATCTATATCGAGCATCTCGTCGTCATGCAGCAGCAGATGGAAGACCTCAAGGGCGTCGTGGACGGCTCGAAGAACTTCTACGGCGAGGAGCTTGACCTCGACCGCAAGGTCTGCGCGCAGTCCTTCTACTTCCTGCAGATCGGCTGCGAGGGGCATACGTTCCCCTGTCCCGTGCCCGGTCTGGGCAAGGGGCTGTCGATGGGCAACGCGAAGGAGCAGTCGCTCGTCGAGATCTGGAACGGCCCGAAGCGCAGAGCGTTCCTGCGCATGCTGCTGCAAAAGCGCAAGGACGAAGTCCCCGAGTGTCGCGGCTGTACATGCTTCAATGCGATCAACAATCCGGCGGAGGATCTCGATGCGGATGCGGAACGACTCCTGCCGCTCTTTTCCTGAGGAGGAAGGATATGGCGTCTGAAATTAAACCGATCTACGGGACGGAGCGCGTGAAGCTCGCAGAAGTTGTGCCGCTTGCCACTCCGTACAGCGCTTTCGTCTTTCCGACGACGTACTGCAACTTCAAGTGCGCCTACTGCGGTCACTCGCTCGGCCATGCCGAGATGAAGCGCCAGTACGACTTCAAGCCCGAGCACATGACGATGGAAACGTATGAGAAGACGATCGAGCAGCTCGCGGAGTTTCCGCAGAAGCTCAAGATGCTTTCGCTCACGGGGCAGGGTGAGCCGCTCTTAAATCCCCACATCGCGGACATGGTGCGCCTGGCGAAGGAAAAGGGCGTCGCCGAGCGCATTGAGATCATCTCGAACGCTTCCCTGCTGCACCACGCGCTCGCCGACGCGCTCATCGACGCGGGGCTCGATACCCTGCGTGTGTCGCTTCAGGGGCTGTCCTCGGAGAAGTATGCGACGATCTGCAAGGCGCGCGTGAACTTCGAGGAGTTTTTGGAAAACCTGCGCTATTTCTACGCGCACCGCGGCAAGACGAAGCTCTTCCTGAAGGTCATGGATGTGGCGCTCGACGAGGGCGAGGACGAGAAGTTCTACGCGCTCTTTTCCGATATGACGGATCGCATGTATATCGAGCACATGCTGCCCGCCTACGACGGCGTGGAGCTGACGCAGGGCATGGAGGTCGAGTACGACCGCTACGGCGGCAAGACGGACGGCATTCGCAAGGTCTGTCCGCTCGCCTTCTATATGCTCGGCGTATTTCCCAACGGCGATGTGGAGCCGTGCGATACGATATACAAGCCGGTCGTCCTCGGCAACGTGCATGAGATGCGTATCTTGGATATGTGGCATGGGGAAAAGCTGCGCGAGTTTTGGCAGCTGCAGCTGGCGGGCAGGCGCGAGGAGAACAAGCGCTGTGCGCACTGCTGCGCACCGAACGATGTCGCGCATCCCGAGGATGTCTTGGACGGCGCGGCAGAAGAGATCCTCAAGCGTTTGGAGGCATGGCGATGAAGGCGCAGCGCATCGACGGGCAGACGCCCGGCGGCAAGAGGCAGCGTCTCGCCGACCGTCTGCCGCTCGATACGCCGTTTTCCATTCAGGTGTTCCCCGTCTACGCTTGCAACCTCGCCTGCGCCTACTGCATCCATTCCGTGCCGCCGGCGGAGCGCGGCTTTATCGCCTCTAAGACGGTGCTCGACATGGAGCTTTATCGAAAGTTCGTCGCCGACCTCAAGGAATTCCCGCTCCCCTTGAAAATGCTGCGCTTCGCGGGCACGGGCGAGCCGCTTCTGCATCCCGAGATCGCCGCGATGGTCGCGTGCGCGAAGGAGGCGGGCGTCGCCGAATCGCTCGACATTGTGACGAACGGTCTGCGGCTGACGCGTGAGTTGTCTGCGGCGCTCGTCCGTGCGGGACTCGGGCGCATCCGCATTTCTCTGCAGGGTCTTTCCGATGATGCGTATGCCTATACGAAAAAGCGGGGCGTCTTTGAGAAGCTCGTCGAGAACATTCGCTGGCTCTATGCGCATCGCGGCGATACGAAGATCTATGTGAAGATCATGGACTGCGCGCTCGCCGAAGGCGAGGAGGCGGAGTTCCTGCGCCTTTTCGGCGACATCGCCGACTTCATCGCCGTCGAGCATCTGATCCCGGCGGTCGAGCAGATCGACTACGAAAAGCTCGCGGGGCACGCGCTCGCGGATGTGACGCAGAACGGCGCCGCCGTGCGCATGGCAAAGGTCTGCCCGCAGCCATTCTACATGATGCAGCTCAATCCCGACGGGATGATGGCACCGTGCTGCGCTATGGAAACGGCAGAAATATTAGGTGATGTTTCTAAAGCATCGGTGCGTGCAATCTGGCAGGGCGCGCGTTTGCAGAGGTTCCTTGAAGCACAGCTTCGCGGCAGGAAGGATGCGTATGCGACATGCGCGAAGTGCAGGCAGTATCGCTATGCGATGTTTGAAGAAGATGTGCTCGACGATGATGCAGAGCGTTTGCTGAAAAAGTTTCAGGAGCTTCTATAGAGTATGGATCGATACGTCCGATGAGGTGCTTTTATGAATTATTTGTTGGTCATGCCACGCTTTGTCGATACGGTTGGTGAATGGTATCAGTTTCCTTTGGGCATTCCCTACGTTTCTTCAAGCATGAAGCAGGCGGGGCTCAATGTGTTTACTTTGAATATGAACAGCCGCGAGGGTGTGACGCGCGAGATCATGGAGGAAGCGATCGAAAAGCACGCGATCGACGTCGTGCTGACGGGCGGGCTTTCGTTCCAGTATCCGGCGATCCGCGAGATCCTGCAGGCGGCGAAGGCTTTCAACCAGCGCATCGTCACGATCGCAGGCGGCGGCATCATCACGAGCGCGCCTGCCGCGGGCATGGAAGTCTTGGAGTTTGCGGACTACGGCATCGTCGGTGAGGGCGAGGAGACGACGCCGGCGCTTTGTCACGCCTTGGAGCGCGGCGAGGACGTGATGGCGGTCGAGGGCATCGTTTACCGTGACGACGGCGTCTGGCTGCGCACAAAGGCGCGTAAAGAGGTCGCCAATCTCGATGCGATTCCCTTTCCCGACTACGATGGATTCGACTTTTCGAAGATCGCCGCCATGGTGCCGAGTCTCCTCGGCATGAACGAGGATCATGCGATCACGATGACGACAAGCCGCTCGTGCCCGTTCCAGTGCACGTTCTGCTTCCATACGAGCGGCAGTCACTACCGCAAGCGTTCGTTGGACAATTTCTTCGAGGAACTTGACCTCCTCGTGGAAAAGTACCATATCAAGTACATCTTTGTGTCGGACGAGCTTTTTGCCATCAATATGCAGCGCGTGGTCGAATTCTGTGCGCGTATTAAGCCGTACAACATTCGCTGGTGGGCGCAGTTCCGCGTATCGGATGTCACGGAGGAGATGGTGCGCATCCTCAAGGACTCGAACTGCGTGACGATGGGCTTCGGTTTGGAGAGTGCAGACGATACGATCCTTCGCAGCATGAACAAGAAGATCCGTTTCGAGCAGACGGAGAAGGCTCTGGCTCTCGCCTATCAGTACGGGCTGACGATTCAGGGCGGCTTCATCTTCGGCGATGTGGAGGAAACGATCGACACGGCGAAGCGCACGCTCGATTGGTGGAAAGCGCATACGGAATACGGCATCACGCTGAACTTCATCACGACGTATCCGGGAACGCCGCTCTACAAGACGGCGCTCGCACGCGGCATCATCAAGGACGAGGTGCAGTTTATCCGCGACGGCTGCCCTGTCGTGAACCTTTCGAAGATGTCGAAGGAGGAGATGGACTGGCTTGCAGGCGAGGTCATGCGCCTGCCGCAGCGCGCCTTCCTGCCGCCCGATGGCATCCATGATGTGAAGGTTGATTATGCGCGCCGCGCACTGAGCTTCACGGGAGCATGTACGGAATGCAGCGAGGAAAACCGCTGGGAGAGTGTGCGCTTCTTCACGCGCAACGTGCTGACGTGCAAGAAGTGCGGCAAGAAGCACAAACTGCCGATCTTACCCGAAATCGTGCGATATATCACGTATTCCGTGGAAACGCTGCGCGAAGAGAATGGCAAGATTGCTTTCTGGGGTGTCAATGATTATTTTGCGACGATGATTCCCGATTTATCTTTCGTGGGAGCCGAGGGTGTCTTCCTCATCGACAATTCCAAGATCAAGCAGGGCAGCGAGGTCGATGGGCATCTCATACATAGCCCCAACATCTTGGATGAGGAGGAGATCGACACGGTCATCGTGCCCGTCATTTCTTTGATGTCGACGATCGAGAAGCAGATTCATCAAGCGTTTCCGCGCGTTAAGAATATCATCAACATCCTTGATCTCGTGAAACCGATAGATGAGAAGTGTGTGGGGTGAGGTTTATGGAAAATTTTGCAGGGCGTGATGTAATTGAAATTTTTTGCGGAGTGTAGGCCATGTTTTATTCCTTCTTTGCACGGCGGCATAGTGTGAGGCGTGACGAAATGGTACTTGTTGCGTCATGATAGCGGCAAAGAAACTGACGGCAGCGCGCGCCAGAGAGTATCTGCGCGAGGCAGAAAAGCGCGCGCCGAAGCTCTGGATTCGCCACTCGTACTACGTTGGGCTGGCGGCGGGGAAGATCGCAGCGCGCGTGCCGGAGATGGATGCCGATCTCGCGACGGCGTACGGCTTTTTGCACGACATCGGGCGGCGCTTCGGCGAGATGAAGATCAACCACATTTTCTGCGGCTGGCGCTATTTGCGAGCGGAAGGCTATGAGGAAGCGGCGCGTATATGCCTCACGCACTCGTTTCCCGTGCAGGATGCGCGGTCGGTCACGGGCGTCTGGGACAGCACGGAGGAGGATATGACCTTTTTGCAGGCATATCTTCCGAGCATCACCTACACGGATTACGACCGTCTGATCCAGCTAGCCGATGTCATGGGCGACGCTTCGGGCATCGTCGTCTTAGAGAAGCGGCTCGTCGATATCATCCGCCGCTACGGACTTGATGCGGCGAACGTCCCCTCGCGCTGGGCGGCGCTCTTCGCTATCAAGGAGGATTTCGAGCAGCGCATGGGCATGACGATCGAGGAGGTCTTGGATCTTCGTCCGTGCAGTTTCGAGCAGGCATTTTCTGAGGAGGATTGGACGTGACGGAGGCAGCAGGGATTTTCACGCGTGAAAAAACGCGGCTTGCGGGCTGCTATGTCCTGCGCACGAAGGTGCGCGAGGATATGCGCGGCTCTTTCACTAAGGTGTACCATGAGGGCGCTTTTCACGAGTTGGGACTGACGACGGAGTTTCGAGAGGAATATTTCTCCGTTTCCAAGAGGAATGTGCTGCGCGGTCTCCACTTCCAATTGCCGCCCGCCGACCACGAGAAGCTCGTCTGGTGCATGAGCGGCAAGGTGCTTGATGTCGTGCTCGACTTGCGCCGCGCGTCCTCGACGTATGGCGCGCATCAGAGCTTCATGCTGTCCGGAAGTTCGAGCGAGATGATTTATATCCCGCGCGGCATGGCGCACGGATTTTTGACTTTGAGCGATGAAGCCGTCATGATGTACAAGGTGACGAGCGTCTATGCACCCGCGTGTGATGCGGGCATACGCTGGGATACGGCGGGTATCGACTGGGGCGTTTCCTCGCCGCTTCTGTCGGAGCGCGATCAGGGGTTCGTTTCTTTGGCAGATTTTTCGAGTCCGTTTTGATGGTTTGATCGTTTGGATGTGTCAATGTACGAGGGGGATGACGATGCGCGAGGTGCTTCATATCACGACGCACATGGGCGGCGGCGTCGGCAAGGTGCTTTCGGGGCTTCTTGCCGCCTTTGCTGCCGAGGGCGGGGATCGCCACGAGCTTCTGCTGCTTGAAGAGCCGGAGAAGCGCAATTTCTTCGATCTTCTTGTCGAGGCGGGCGTCGCCGCACACGTCGAGCAGGATGCGGCGAAGATTGCCGAGGCGATGGCGCGTGCGGACATCGTGCAGTTGGAGTGGTGGCATCACCCGCGCATGGTGCGCTTCTTGCTGGAGCTGCCGCCCGTGCCCGCGCGGCTCGTCCTCTGGGCGCACGTTTCGGGCGCGTTCTATCCTTGGCTGCCGCCCGCATTTCTGCGCGTGCCGCAGCGCTTCGTATTCACGTCGGCATATTCGTATGAGAATCCTTTCTGGGACGCGGCGCAGCGCACTTGGGCGAAGGAGCACGCCGCGATGGTCAACAGCGTCGGCGACTTCTCGGCAGAGGAGCCGCATCATGAGGCGCACGCGGGATTTTCCGTCGGCTACGTCGGCACGCTTTCCTATGCGAAGCTGCATCCCGATTTTGTGCGCTTCTGTGCGCGTGTCAAGGACATACGCGGCGTTTTCTTTCGTCTGGTCGGCGACGCGGAGAACGAGGCGCGGATTCGCCGCGATGCGGCGCCTTTCGGTCTTGCCGAGCAGCTTTCCTTTGCGGGCTATGTGACGGATGTGACGGCGGAACTGCGCCGTATGGATGTCTTCGCCTATCTGCTCAATCCGCAGCATTTCGGCACGACGGAGAATGTGCTGCTTGAGGCGATGAATGCGGGTCTTGCCGTCGTCGCGCTCGACCAATGTGCGGAAAAACATCTCGTGCGTCACGGCGAAACGGGACTCTTGGTGCGCACGCCTGAGGAGTTCGAGCAGGCTCTGCGCCGTCTCTATGCGCATCCTGAGGAGCGCGCGCGGCTCGGGCGAAATGCGCGGCGCTATATCGAGGAGAATTTTTCCGTAGGGCGCACGGCGGCGCATTTGAACGCCGTCTACGATGACATCATGAAAATGGAGAAGACGATGTGCGATTTCACCGGCATGGGAAAAGACCCGCATGAGGTATTTTTGAACTTCCTGCCGCCGCCGCTTCGCGAAGGTTTTGCGCAGGGGAGTGTGCCGCAGGAGCTGCCGGAAATCCTCTTGGGCGAGAGCAAGAGTTCCGTGCGCCATTTCTCGCGGATCTTCCCCGAGGACGAGATGCTTTGCGGCTGGGCGCGTGAAATCGTGCAGAGAAAGGGGGGCGGTGCGCGATGAAGAAGCGCATCCTCTTGACGGGCGTCACGGGCTTTGTCGGCAGGCATCTCGCGCAGTGCATGATCGAGGCGGGCTGGGAGGTCGCTGCCATCGTGCGCCCGTCGTCGGATTTGAAGGCGCTTTCCACTGCGGTGCGTGGGTGTGTCGATTTCCATGTGTACGCGGGCGGCACGCTCACGGATATCGTGCGTGAGGCGAAGCCGACGGTCGTCTCTCATCTCGCTTCGCTCTACCTTGCTGCGCATGAGAGTGCGGACATTCCGGCGCTCGTCGCGAGCAACATCCTCTTCGGCACGGAGCTGCTGGAAGCGATGGCGAAGAACGATGTGCGCCGCTTCGTCTTTGCGGGCACGAGCTGGCAGCACTATCAAGGCGCACGCTATTCGCCCGTCAACCTCTATGCGGCGACAAAGGAAGCCTTCGAGGCCATGTTGCGCTACTACGAGGAAACGGCGGGGCTTCATGCCGTCGGTTTGAAGCTCTTCGACACCTATGGCGAGGGAGATACGCGGCGCAAGATTCTCGCGCTCTTAGAGGAGGCAGCAAAGACGGGCGAAGAGCTTGCTCTTTCTCCTGGCGAGCAGAAGCTCGATCTCGTCCATGTCGATGACGTCGCCGAAGCTTTTCGGCTCGCGGCGGAGTATCTTGCAGCGGACAGAGCGGACATCTGCGGCGAGTACGCCGTGAGTGCAGGGACGGCGCTATCGCTTCGGGAAATCGCCGCGCGTCTGGAAAAGCTGCTCGGCAAGAAAATTCCCGCACGCTGGGGCGCACGGCCTTACCGCAGCCGCGAGGTCATGGAGCCGTGGAGCACGGGCAGGATTCTGCCGGGCTGGCAGCGCAGGCACAAGGAGATCATGTAGCTTACGGAAAATTTCGGTTGACAAGGCGGCATGGGTCTGTTATTATATCTTATGTCGCTAGCTTGCGGACAGGTTTTCCGCAGCTTGCGCGTCAATCGCATACGGAGTGGTACTCAAGAGGCTGAAGAGGACGGTTTGCTAAATCGTTAGTGTGGGCAACTGCAGCGGAGGTTCGAATCCTCTCCACTCCGCCATTTGAAAATATAACCGCCGATTTCGTTCGGCGGTTTTTTTCATATTCGTAGGTTTTGACGTCTCATGCAGAATTGTTCCCTTGAACCGTCACTGCACGGCTATGAAGGGTGTCGTTTCCAAATAGATCTCGAAGGTGCGCGGCCATGGGAAGCTCATGTCGGTTTGGAGGTCGTAGACGGCGAGTTCGGCGCTTTCTCTGCCGGGCAGATGGACGCGGAAGGGGCGGCGGCAGGCTTTCGTACTCTTGAAGGTCTGCAGGCGATCGCCCATCGCTTTTCGGAGCATCGCGGTCGCCGCGAGGTAGTCGCGTTCCAAGTCGAGGTCGTAGACGTTTTTTGTGCCGTTTTTCTTGAGGTTCGTATTGACGAGAGTGATGACGTCTTTGAGGTAGAAATAGTCTTCCAAGAAACGATTGTTGAGCAGCTTGAGATTCGCAGCGTGAAGTGCGAGAACTTCCTCTCGCGTCGCCGCCTTTTCGCGTGCGGCGGTAAAAATCGCTGCCTGCGAGAGCGCCGTGCCGACGGAGTTGCTCGCCGTGTTCCAACCGGCATAGGAGCGAAGCCCTTCGATGGGAGCGCCGCGCTCGATGAGGAGCGGCAGCAGCGTTTCCTCGGCTGCGAAGTGGCGGCTGAGGTCTACGAGAGCGACGGGCGTGCCCGAGGCGAGGTACCTTTCGATGCGCTCGACGCTTTTTCGGCGCGAGGAGAGGTTTTCTTCCGAGCCTGCGCTGATGAAGAGTACGAAGTCGGCGCTCGCGGCGGAAGCTGTGCATTCGCCGCCGAAAACAGCGATTTTTTCCCGCGCGGTTTCGCGCAGGGAAATCGCCATGAAGGGCAGGATTTCGTCGGGCGTTGATTCGTCATTCCAATCGAGGAAGATCTGCGGCCGGTGACCGTTTTTTGCGACGGAGATGGCAGTGAGAAGCGTCAGAGCGAGTTCGTCGGCACCGTGGACGATGGCGGCTTTTTCCTTTGGAATTTGTTCTTCGATGAGACAAGCCTGCAGATGGCGCTTCTCGATGTTGGGGATGCTGTACTTTTCGCCGTCGTC
>ERZ772926.1265-NODE-1265-length-12450-cov-3.321743_pt1 | contig 12450 bp, 11 predicted proteins | sample MGYA00511136_ERZ772926 | MGnify/ENA primary metagenome ERZ772926 (study PRJEB29015, sample SAMEA2737917) | human oral metagenome | biome: human oral; feature: human-associated habitat; material: dental | place: China | collected 2153 ... | reverse complement strand
AATGGGAGAAGGGGCAAAGCGATCTGAACCTCTTGATCGGTCTGGCAGATATGCCACAGAGACAGGCTCAGGAAGTGGCTCACATCATTGACAAACGTACAGTATTAAGTAGTCGTGTGAATTATTATAACGATGTCATTACTGCCTTTAATAATTTGATTACAGAGGGGGAGTTGAAAGGGAAAGCCTATGATAGCGCTAAGTCCTATGCGGAAAATATAATGCTTCCCCTACTTAGAGGAGTTATTCTATTTTCAGAGAGTCTAGGAGGAAAAGCGAGTGAATTACCGACTCTTTACCGTTCACAAGTCGGTGGAGAAAGTCTAGATGAGGAGATACTTCAAAAGCAAATTGAAGCGAAGAATGCAACCATTTCGACTCAAGAAGCTATTTTGAACAGTTTATCCAATCTAAAGGACGTTAATCCTACTTATAAAAGTAATGTTCAAGGAATTATCTCAAATGCAACGAGTAAGAGAGATGAGTTACAAAGGAAATTAGAAAAATTGCAGTCGTTTGCGAGCTCGACTAGTGGTCATTTTTCGGATTCAGAAAGCTTACAGACCTTAGTTTTCCAAGGTTTCGAACAAGTTACGAGTGACTTTGGAAAGTTTGATGGGACATTTAAAGTAGAGGGACAATCTCCTTGGGCTAGTAATATTAATAATGAGTGGAAGAAACGTTCAGAGGTAATTCAAAATTACCAAAATGTTTTAGATAAAATTAAAAATAAAACAGAATTGGATGAGAAGGATATCGCAGCGATTGCAGAGTATGGGAAACGGTATCCGACAGAATTGGCAAAGCCAGAACTATTAAGGTTAATTAATGACTCTCCATATAGCAAAGTTAGCGAATTATATAATAAAACTACAACTGTTTTAGATATTGCTAATGTTTTGTATTTGGGATCTCGAATTTCAAAAGACAATAAAGGAAATTTAATATTTCATCATGGTACAACACCTATTGGGCAAAAGCTAGATAAATTATTAGGCTATGATAAATTTTACAGTCGAAATAGTATAAACCGAGGTCACAATTACAGTAAGATTACTACAAATAAGGGAACAAATATTCGAGGTCAATACGAGGATATGATGTCTCCTTTCCGTCCTAATATCATAAAGGCTGGAAAAGACGGAGCGCTTTCGTCAGCAACAGCCGGTTTGTCAAACATATTTTCAATACATCCTACTGAAGGAATTAAGTTATCGGATAGCTTTAAGAATATGGGCAAATTGGGTAAAGGCATGGCAATTGCAAATGTGGTATTCTCTGTTGCGGATATTGTAGACGGAATGGGAGAAACACATGATATTGCTGTTAGCAAAAATATGACAGTTGGAAGTGAAAAGTATATAGCTACTCAATTTGGAGGTGTTACGATTGACACTGTTAAGAATGTAGGAATAAGCGCTACATCTAGTATCGGAGGTGTTGTAACAGCTACAGGGATAGCCACATTAGTGGCAGCAACGACTCCTTTTACATTACCAGTTGCTGTAGTAGCTGGTGGTGCACTTCTTATAGGCGGAGGTATTAGTTGGGGGCTAAATGAACTAGATAAACATACCGGATTTTCTAAAGGTCTGAAAAAATGGTGGGCAGGAATTGTAGGAGGATAAGATGAAAGAAAAGTATTATGAATTTTTGAATATACTGATGACTCGTCATATACCAGTGAGAAATTTACATTTCTATCTTGCATTTTTAATCGAATTTCTATTTACTTCAGTAGTACTGATTGTTTCTATATTTACTAAGAATCAAATGCATAATCTTAGTATATTTTTGATTCATGTTACTATTGTCCATATGGTAATAGTACTGCTTGCATTTTTGTTGTTTCAAAAATTTTCCGCTTCAAAATTATTACAATCAGTTCCGACGACTTCGTATCTTTTTCTTCATTTTGAATTTCTTTTTTTGAGCTCTATATTCTTTGGGGAACAGTATTTATCGATATTCTTTCTTTTCATTGGATTGAGCTTTGCTTTTCAAGTGGTAAACTTTTTTTACCAAATATCAATTGTTTCGAAAGTCAAACAAATGCCAGATAATGAGCATAAGAAGAATATGTTACACTTACCAACCCTTATTGTAACAATAATCTCGGCGGTAATTGTAGTCATAACACGATTGTTTATGTTATCTGGAGTCTATATTATCATCGGATTAGTAGGAATGAGTATTTCATGGAACTCGTTCTTTATTCTCGGCTATACTCAAGTATTCACAGGTTGGAGAAAGAAAAGTACTAATAACATTATTTTTAGAGGAAAAATAAAATGAAATTAGATAGAATGGCTAGCAGTAGTATAGCTCGTGCTAGGAGGATAAGATGAAAGAAAGATATTATGAATTTTTAAATATAGCAGTTGTAGATACTAGTCCTATAAAGAACTCTGACTTTTTAAAGTCAGCTACAATTGAAGTAATGTTTACTTTGCTGATATTTATAGTGTCTATTTTTATAGAAGGTGAGATACATGATGTAAGTATGATTATCCTTTACTTTACTATCTATCATATATTAGTTTTGTTGTCCATGTTTTTGCTATTCCAGAAGTTTACCGAATCAAAATTATTGCAAATGATTCCGGCAACATCCGTGTTAATTCTTCACCTTGAATTTCTTTTCTGGGGTTCTCTATTTTTGGGGAAGGACTACTTGTCTGTCTTTATGGTGTTGATTGGTCTGAGCCTTATTTTTCAGCTACTAACCTTTGTTTACCAGTTGTTAATTGTCCCTAAGGCTAAGACTTTACCATCTGGAGAGTTCAGGAAGACAATGTTACATATCCCTTCTGTTATTGTTGTTTGTTCAGCAGCAATTGTAGTAGTTATAGCACGTTTATTTATGTTGCCGGCGGTATATGTAGTTACTAGTCTTGTGGGAGTAAGTATTGGATGCCTTCCCTTCTATTGGCTTGAGTATGCACGAGTATTCACAGGTTGGAGAAAGAAAAGTACTAATAACTTTATTTATAGAGGAGAAATAAAATGAAATTAATAAGAATAGATATCAGTAATATTGCTTATACAGAGAAAAAAATAGCCATGGATTTTTTTCTAGATTTGATTGAAGGTTGTGAAAAATTATTATTTGAAACAGGGGTCTATAAAAATGGTCCGACAACGATTGAAACATGTTTGAGCACTTTTGGAAAGCCAGGAGAAGCCTCGTTTAAGGTCTATATTCCGACAAACATTCCAATTGAAGGAAATGATGAATTTCAATATTTAGAACATTTTACAATTAAGCAGTGTGTCTCTGAAGTAACTCCATTTGATGAACATTTCCTTCCAAAAATTGAAGAAATGAAGCAGTATATTCATGATGAGGGATTAGAAATGCTGGGAGATACAGTTTTTCTGTCTATTTTGCCAATATTTGGGCAACACTTTGTTGAAATTAATATCCCAATTAAGGAGATTTCAGATGCTATTTAAAAACGTGGGAGAATACCAAGATATACAGTATAGAAATGTTATCTCAAGGTATTATACAGTATCTCCAGAAGAGATGCCAGACACCTATAATGCTTTTTTAGACGAAGTAAGAAAAGCAGGATATACGCTTCGAGGGCCTTTCTTTTATACGATTAATTCCAAGCTAGAAGAAAATCAAGATGTGTTGATGGAACTGTTTATTCCAGTTGAAGAAGAGTGTATTGAGAATGCTTTGCCGAAAGACTTTTTGTATCATAGTATGTTTCAAGTTTTAAATACTGTTTCAACTAGGATTTTGGAACCAGATGATGAGTCAGTGAAAGAGGGGATAAGCTTCTTAGCTGGTTATATCTATTATCAGGGACATTGTGAGTTGACCCCCCCCTTCTTTTTTACCACAATCTCTGATGGGAGGGTCTATACAGATATTAAAGTAGGAGTATTGAAGGAGTAAGTGGAATTCCATCTGATAATCTACTGCTTCCAAAAATCAAATTTGTTTGAAAATTTTTAGGCTTTTCTATCTATTTTGGTTCGTGATATAAAGCCAATGCTAGAGATTATAGAAAACAATTACGAGGAGCTTCTTTGATAGTGAGGGAACTCCTCGTTTTTTAGTCATTTTTATCGTAAGCTAAGTCTATGTGGCTATAAGTTTAAATTAATGCTGCAAAAATGTAGTTTGGTTCTATCGAAAGTCAGCTGTTTCGATATTGTGGTATAATAGAACAAGAACATTTTCTAGTACCTTGAAAATTCTATATTTTTCGCTTGCTTATCTGCTCTGCTATTTACAAAAAAATATCCTGTCCCTCGCCGTCAACTTCCATCCGCATGATGTAGCTTTTCTCCTCATCGACTACAAGGGTGGGGGAATGGCTCATCTCTTTAAGAACCTGCCCCATCTCTTGGGAACTATTACCAACTTAGATGGTGCCCAATCCATGCGGGCTCTGGTCTCTATCAATGCGGAGATCCACCGCAGAGAGCGGATCTTCAACCGATATGAAGTCAATCATATCAATCAATACCAAAAGAAATTTAAGACAGGGGAAGCGACCGAGCCCCTACCCCATCTCTTTCTCATCTCGGATGAGTTTGCGGAGCTCAAGGTTAATCAGCCTGACTTTATGAAGGAGCTGGTGTCCATCGCTCGTGTCGGGCGGTCTCTTGGGATTCACTTGATCCTTGCGACCCAGAAACCATCCGGTGTCGTAGATGACCAGATCTGGTCCAACTCGCGCTTTAAGATTGCGCTCAAGGTGGCGGATCGGTCTGACTCCAACGAAATGCTTCACACGCCAGATGCTGCAGAGATTACCCAGACTGGTCGTGCCTATCTCCAAGTCGGCAATAATGAAGTTTATGAACTCTTCCAGTCAGCCTGGTCGGGGGCAGACTATCAGCCGGATAAGGATGATATGGGCATTGAGGACCATACCATCTATCTGATCAATGACTTGGGTCAATATGAAGTCTTGAATGAAGACTTGTCTGGCTTAGAAGATGCGGATGAGATTAAGGAAGTACCGACGGAGCTGGACGCGATTGTGCAGAACATCAAACTTCTGACTGAAAAGCAGAAGATCGCTCCTGTACCACAGCCGTGGCTGCCACCGCTCAAAGAGCGGCTGACCTTAGAGGAGCTAGAGCCGATCAACTATCAAGCCGAATGGGAGAAGGGGCAAAGCGATCTGAACCTCTTGATCGGTCTGGCAGATATGCCGCAGAAACAGGCTCAGGAAGTGGCTCATATCAACCTGACTAGGGATGGTAACATCCTGCTTTACGGCAGTCCGGGAACTGGGAAGACCACCTTCCTGCAGAGTGCGGCCATAGATTTGGCGAGAAAGCACAGTCCGAAAGACCTGACCCTCTATCTCCTTGACTTTGGAACCAATGGTCTGGCGCCTCTGGCGAATCTCCCGCATGTGGCGGATACGCTTCTCTTAGATCAAAGTGAGAAGGTGGCCAAGTTTGTGCGGATTATGGAGAGCGAGCTCAACCGCAGGAAGAAGCTTCTATCCGAGTATGGTGTGGGCACCATCGCCCTCTATCGTGAGGCTAGCGGTAAGGAAGAGCCGGCGATTGTGGTGATGTTGGATAGTTTTGAAGCAGTTAAGGAAGAAGCCTTTGGAGAGGCGGTCTTCCAACTATTGGTTAAGTTGTCGCGTGAAGGTTTGAGTCTGGGTATCCATGTCATCATGACCGCTGCTCGGCAGAATAATATCCGAGTGACGCTCTACTCCAACTTCAAGCACCAGCTGACGCTCAAGCAGAATGACTTGACTGAGGCTAAAAGCATCGTCGGCAGCAGCAATGATCCATTGGTCAAGCTGATGGAAGACATTAAGGGACGGGCACTGATGAAACGCGAAGAACTAAATAGTGTTCAGTTGGCTCTACCCGTTTCAGGGGAGAATGACATTCAAGTCATCAATAATTTGCGCCAGAAAGTCGCTTCTCTTCAAGAAGCTTGGACTGGACAGCGACCAAGTGCCATTCCGATGGTACCAGAGGAGTTGACAGTTGATGTATTCATGAAGTTGCCTACTACTAAAAAAGCTATTGAGAATCATGAATTACCAGTGGGGGTAGAATTTGAAGAAGTTCAAACTATCAGCTTGCCGTTCAATAGGTTAAAACACTTGCTAGTACTATCTGACAAAGATACTGCTATGACTGCTGTGACGAATCACATAATAAAAATCCTGCTTTATATGTTTGACAAAGAAATAATTACGATTTTCGATCCAATTGCGGAACATAGCCAATTTTCAAATAATGTAGGTAATTATATAGGTTTTGATATGGCTTGCCGTTCGACACTTGAGACCTTGAGGGAACAGGTTCTTATGGCTAGAAAACAACGTAGCACTTTTGAGCATTTTGTTGTCATAACAGATGTCTCACAGTTTGTTTCACAAAGTAACATTGAACCTAATGAGCTAGCTCTCTTGATGGAGGAAGGACAGAGAGTAGGGCTTCGTTTCGTCTTTGTTGCTCACAAAACTTATCTGAACAGCTACACAGACATATCTAAATACATGAAAGCTCATCTGGATACAGCACTTGTAGCCATGAAAATGGGAGATCAAAATATCTTTACTCGCTCGTCTACAGGGCGAGAAGAGCCATTGCTAGATGATCAAGTTTATCTTCACTATCAAAATGCACAAATAAAATTGAAGATCACAAAATAATAGGAAAATGAGGTAATATTTATAATGTCCAAAGAGAAATATCTGCAGATAAAAAAAGAGTATAGAATTCGACTTGCTTTGGTGATTGTTCTTTTCATTTTATTTGCCATACTAGATTGTATACTGATATATAGTTCTTCCAGATTTATCCCGCTTTTAGCAACAGCCATGGGGTCTGTTGTACCATTGAATCACTTTCTCTTAGTTCCTTTTTGGCAACAGAAAAAAGCGATAGAAGAACAACATCCTGAATGGAAAGAGCTTAGTCCAAAAGGGGTGAGAGTGCCTGCACTAGAGGCTAATAAAAGAACATTAGCTGGTATTGGTGTGGCTTTAGTTTTGCTTTTCTCCTTTGCTATGTTTTATAAGCCTGTTGAACAGCGGCAGGAGATTAATTTTAAAGAGCTAAACGATATATCTAAACTAAATTCCGAGCTCTCTACATCATCTAGAGTATCAACATCTTCTGAGTCTGATTCGTCATCTTCGACGGGAGAAAGTTCTCAAACAGAACGTTCAAATAAGGAGATTAATAACTCTTATTACCATATTCCGGGGACTGACGATGATGAGGTTAGAGAGCTAGTTGAGAAATCTGTGAAAGAATTGAAAGAGGAACAATCGCAAGAACAGCCAGCAGAATAGAAGGAGGGTGAAAATGAGTGATGCTAGTTTAAGAGCGCAAATTTACAGCGATAAAGCCAAAAGAGAGAAGTACAAGAGAGTTCGTAGCTCCATTCAGTCACATGGCCTGGACTCAGATATAGATGTCAGTCGGTATGAATACTATGTTGAACTTTGTGAAAAGGCTATTACTAAGATAGATGGTAATGAAGGTTATCACTATCTCTCAAATTTAAAAGCAAAACTGGAATCTGATAAAAAGACAATCAGGGAATATACTGATTTTGTCAAAGATGCTAACTCGGCATTTAAAGATTTATATGTAACTCTTGGACAAAAAATATCAGCCTTAGATTCTGCGATTAGTAGCAATATAGCGGCCTATAATAAAGGAAAAAAATGGTGGGAACAGATTTGGTGGTAAGAGGAGATATTTATGGATACAGATATTAACACTATTGATAGTAGCTATACAAGTGATGTAGTAACGTATGATGACAGTCAGATTGATACGGTTATCAACGAATTAAACGAGATTAACAATCTTCTTTCCAGTATTGACTCCGAAATATCTGGTCTTGAATTAAATGAGACGGAGTGGAAGGGAGAAAGTAAGAATCAATACTTGGACTTAAAGCAGTTTTTAAAGTCTTATCGCTCAGACTATGGTAAGAGTATCGAAGAGCTTCAAACGGTAGTATCGGGTTTAAAAACACTGCTTGGGTCTATCTCTAGTTCTCATGTAATAAAGGAGATTGATAACGCATGATATTCACATTAGAAGCTTTATACACTTTACATATATTCAATGATTATTCAGATGATTTAGTTTTTCTTCCGCTTCCAGTTGCTGTCGAAGGGAGTGAAAGCCGCAGAGAGAATCTTTTGTGGGTCTTAGAAAAAGGGTTTGAAGATTTGAAGGAAATGGGGCTTATTATTGACAATCAGCCAACAGAAGAATGCGCTCAATATGGGGCATATCTGAAGGAATATCATGAAGCTTCCTATCATTGTCAGATTGATCAGCGTTTATCCTATGCACCTGGTGTTGATGAATTTAAACGAATGGCCGTTATTATTATGGAAGTCGGGGACAATCAATTTCAAATTGATCGTGCGGGCTGTGCCGTTTTTCTTGCTTTTTTGATGGAGACGCATCCCGTCTTGCAAGATGTTGATGACACCATTAAAGATTATATTCACTCACAATGGGAAGGCGAAGCTTTTATGCGCTTGATGCTCCATCATGGGAATGATGAAGCAATTCGTATCCGAATAAATGAGTTTTCAAAAGATACACAAGATATTATCTACCTGACAAGCGATAATCATCTATATGAATATGACTTATCTCGGCAAATTCGTCGTTCGATTGATAGCGAGGAGCTAAAAACACAAATCATAAAAAAATTGAAAGTGAGAATGTGATATGGGGATAGATATCAAGCTAGTTTTGACGGATCAAGAACAGCTGATTTATCATAGTATGAACCTTGTCAGCTTGACGAGTCAGGTTGCTACTAAAATTCAAAACGTTTTATCAAGTCTTCCGAATCTTTCATCTGAGGGAGCCTATCATGATTTGATTGCCAATAGTGAAAGTAATGGAGGCCTGAGCTTATTCTATCTGAAAGCGCAGGAGTTTGAGACACTCAGTGAGGTACTTTATAGACATGCTCAGAATACTTATGATAGGATGGTAGATACAGATAAAGTTTTAGCTACGGCAATTGCAAATTTAGTCCTAGATGATCCTAATGCAAGAGCAGAAGATAAGGAAGCGATTCGAAATGATCCGAAGGGTTCTGTTGAAAGGATTAAACAAAACTGTCAGGAACAGAAGAAGCAAGCTAAAGAGGAAGGGGTTAAATGACGAAATATTATTCCAATCAGCCAGATTTTACGGGTGACCCGTCGTCTCCACTCATTTCACCCAACAGTTACTTCAAGACGATGAGTGATCTCATGGATGATATTGAGGCTGCGGGGAAGACGGTCCAAGATGAAGGAGTTGAAGACTTATATATTCAAAAAGGTGAGGCTTCTCTAGGGACGACGAAAGACAGCAGTGTTTTCGATAAATCTATGAAGCGAATTTATAGTATGTTGACTAGTGCGAAGAAGATCCATTCAGATATCATGCAAAACATTGATAGCAAATTCACGAAGGGGATGGAGTCTGCCTTCACCAGTTTGAATAATGTCAATGGTGAAGGGAATCCTTATAAGAGTAAATATACGACAAAAACAGAAACTCGCAGAGTATCTAGAGGTTACACAACAGGCTATGGTCAAATTTATGAAAATGTGACAGAAGAGAAACCCTATAGTTTGGCTGAGATATTAGATGGGAAGGCTAGTCCAATTCAAGCGGCTAAGGATGTCTATAATGATCGGCTGGCAGCAGTCAAGGAACTGCTGGCTAAGAAGGATCAGCTATCTGATGAGCAGATCAAAGCCTTAGAAGGAAAGAGCGCTGAGGATATAGTGGCGGCCCGCTATCCTGGGCAACTTCCAGACTACCAGAAGCTCAAAGCCAGCCGTTATTATGAAGAGAACAAGGCAACGCTACAGCGTGTGGACACAGGGCTTAAAGCTTTAGCTATTCTAGCTATGATAGGGGGAACCCTCCTAGCTCCCGCAACAGGTGGAGCGTCGCTGTATGCCACTTATGCAGGCGGTGCTTATCTAGCGGGTGACAGTGCATACTCCTCAGTTACGGGACATACCATGATTACAGGGACTCAGCTGTCGACAGAGGAGCGGGTTTGGGCTGGTATTGATGCAGCAGTGACTATGTTCTCAATGGGGTCAGCAGCCTATCTAGGTAAACTGGCCAAGACTGGCACGAGTGGATCCACCTTATTGAAGGGGGTGGCGACCGCAGGGAAGTATGCGGATGACGTGAATGATGTGTCTAAGGTTGTCTATGCGGCAGCGACTGGCAAGGATCCGAACTCAGCGCTTCAGAACTTAGTGCTTGGTCAAGTCGTGGGCTTTGGCGTAGGCAAGGCAGGTAATTATCTTGGCGGTAAGTTTGGCCGTAGTGGAGTACCAGACTTGGCAGCAGATCTGCCATCTAGTGGCAAGCAGGCAGGCAATCTGGATGTATCGCTTCAAGCTAAGCGGCTACCAAAGCTGGATATGGATAGTGTCCATCTGAGCAGTAGGAAAGACCTGCATCTTAAAGCTAGCACAGCTGATGCGGATTTAGGAAAACTGAGAAGCCATTCAACTACAAGTCTAGATGTACCAAAGGTGAAAAATAATTTATATGAACAAAATTTTTCTAACTATAAGGAGTTTTCAACTAAAAAGATTGATGAGTTCAAGACAAATCTAAATGATGTCGAGACTAAGATAACTGTTGAGACTCGTAATGCAGCAGGTGAAATTCAACGTATCCAATTAAAAGCGGTCGGTGTAGACGAAACTGGAAAAATTCGCATTCAAGATTATACAACTGCAAAAGATGGTTTATCCATTAAACGCCAAGATATTCTGGATAATCTATCGAAATATGGTGGTACTATCGTAGGTGAAGGAAAAGGTCGCTTTACAGGTGGCACTAAAATTGAACCAGGAACTCGAATTGAGATTATTTCTCACAAAACATCGGATATTTCAATTGAGCATGTATCACCAGAAATCAAAAAGGCGACATTCGCAAAATTCGATGAACTTGCAAGTTGGGAAACAAGGTGGAATACAGCAGAGAAGCAGGCATCCTTCAAGGAAACTTTTGATATGTATGCGGAACGTGCTGTTAGAGAAGGGGCAGTTCCAAATAAAGAAACCTTTTATAAGATGTATGAGGCCAGACAGTACGATTATCCAGATGTATACAAAGCGGCGATTAAGCAGCCCTATTTAGAAGGGGGAGCTTCCTCTGTTGTAAACGGACAAAGTATAGAAGATTTCGTTTTTGGTGAAAAAGGTTCTTCTGTAGGACGTGTAACCCAAGATGGGATTGGCCAAGGAAACTTCACAACAAGTATTGTAGAAGATTCTGCCCTCTTGTATGATAAAAATGGGGTTCTGAAATCAGGTCATGAGATTGCGACAGTCAAAGGAGTTGGAGATGATACATATGATACAGGTATGTTTCAATACGAGTACAGTCCGGAACTTGTCAAGAATATGGATAAAAAAGGCTGGATACAATTTCCAAATGGGAATACGCCTGGTTCTTCATCATTAAATATTCCAGGTGCCAAAACCTGGGCTGGTTCTAACATTAATATGTCTGAGAGCGAACTACTCATGCCGTCAATTGATATGAAGGGACATTCTTATGATGACTTTTTATCTGCGATTAAACGCCAAGGGTATTATGAAATCAAAAATCCACGCGTCTATAAGCCTGGGACTAATGAAATTGTTTCTGTTGAAGGGATTTTTAGAATAAATCAATGGAGTAAATAAATGAAGATATACAAACTCAAAAATAAAGAAAATTATAAACACTTTGTCAAACATTATCTAGAAGTGATGAGGGAAGGAAAAGAAGCAGAAGCTTTTCTAGGAACGGAAGCGAAGTATTGTTTTCGACAACGGGATTCTTATGAAGTGGACAGCACAGATATTAACGTATTAATGGAATATTGCTTATACCCTCTGTATGTAGAAGGTGATAGGGATATAGCGAGAAGAACTTTTGATATCTTGAAAAATTTTAGCTTATCGATTGACTTAGTCAAATTAGATAAGGTGACTGATTATATCTCTATTCAAAACTGGTTTTTAACTGAATATTCTAATCTTCCCTTTGCCATTGAGGCGGATGAATTGGTAAGAAATATTATAGAAAGCATTTCAAAATTATCAGATGAGCAGAAACGTACTTATACTTATGAAAGATTATGTAATGTATTAGACCGTAGTCCATTATACAGACAGTGTGATGAAGAAAAGGTGGAGAAGATTCTCAAGGAATTCAAGGAAAAATACTACAATCCACCAAAGGTAGTAGGTTCCATTAAAACAGTTGAGAAAATTGTACTAGACGTTACAAGTATAGATGCGATGGGTGTTTCAGATGACCATCTAGAGTTGTTGCTGATTGATGAGAATAAATGGATAGAATCTCTGGAAGAGGAGCATTTGTTGAAGCTTCAAGAAAAACTCAACAACTACATCTACTTCCTCGAAAGCAAGCAGTATGTGG
>ERZ772926.1264-NODE-1264-length-12452-cov-5.078325_pt1 | contig 12452 bp, 14 predicted proteins | sample MGYA00511136_ERZ772926 | MGnify/ENA primary metagenome ERZ772926 (study PRJEB29015, sample SAMEA2737917) | human oral metagenome | biome: human oral; feature: human-associated habitat; material: dental | place: China | collected 2153 ... | reverse complement strand
GAGAAGTGGTCAAGAACGCTCCGAGTCTGCCTGATGGCAGACTTCTACGCTCAGTTACGGGGTTTATTTCATATAGAGAGGAGAGAGATGGATTCAGCGAGGGACAGAGATCGCGAAAAGGGGAAGCGTACAGCAGCGGTACGGGAAGCAGTAGTTTTTCTCCTTCTGCTTCTCGCGGGCTTCTATGTGAACCGCCATATTCACATTCACGGTCTCTACATGGATGACCTCTATATGTGGTCTTGCTACGGGGAGCAGAGCTATTTCGCCTTTGCCTTCCCGATCGGCACTTCGACCCGCTTCCGGCCGGTCTACTGGACGCTCACCTATCTGGAGATGATGCTTGTCAGGAATCATCCCTCGCTTTTTGTGCCGGTAAACATTATCCTGAATGTCGGCTGCGCCTACTTTATCTATCGCTTTTCCCGGAGGCTTTCCGGGGGGCTCACGCTGATCCCGTTCCTCTCCGCTCTGCTCTATCTCTTCTCCCATTTTTCTTATTATCAGATCGGACAGGCCCTGGGGCTTCTGGAGACCATGTCCCTTTTCCTGGCGCTTTATATTCTCTTCCTGCTCTATGACTACCAAAGGGACGGTGCAGTCCGGCGCTTTCTCCTGGCGAACCTCGCCTACTTCCTTCTGGTCTTCTCCCATGAGCGCTATCTCGCTCTATTTCCGCTCTTCCCTCTCGTCCTTTTCTCGGGAAAGAGGAGGGAAGGACGTGTCCGTCTGCTTTTCCTCAGCATCCTGAACCTGATCCTGATCCTTCTCCTCCGGGGACTTGCGATCGGAAGCGTCCTCCCGGCGGGGACGGGCGGGACGGAGGTGAGCGATACCTTTTCTCTGGGGCAGGCGCTTCGCTTCTCCCTCTCTCAGGTCGCTTATCTCTTCGGGGTCAATGCGGGGCCGGAATACCTGTCCGGAATTCCCTTTTCCGAGGCCGCGCCCTGGCTGAGACGTCTGGTCTTCTTAAGCTGGCTCCCGCTTTTCCTCCTGCTTTTTTCCGCGCTTTTGTGGGCGATCCCGGGAGGGCGCGGGAGGAAGGAGTCTTTCCTCGGTGGGAACCTCCTTTTTCTCAGCTTCATCGCGCTCTGTATCGGCTGCTCCTCCGTGACGATCCGGGTGGAGATGCGCTGGATCTACGTAAGCTATGCGGCAGCGCTCCTCTACCTCTCCTGGATTGTCGGAGAGGGCCTGAGAGCGCGGAGAGCAGCGGGACCGGAGGAAGAAGCAGAGGGGAGCCTCGGAGGGAAAGGCGGACAGGAAGCGGAAGAAGGAGCGGATTTCTCCTCCGGGCATGATGCAGGATCAGAGGGATCAGAGCCCACGGGGATGCTCAGCGAAGCAGAAGGAAAGGGCGCGGCAGCGAAGGACCGGAAAGGGGGGCGGCGGATCTGTCTCTCCCTCCTCTTTTTCGCCTATTTCCTGTGTATCTCCCCGGTGGAACGCTATTACCGCTCCTATTTTCCGAAGATCTACTTCTGGGAGAATCAGGACCGCATGAATTCCCTCGCGGATCAGACGATCGGACGCTACGGGAGAGAGGGCGTTTTCGGGAAGCAGGTATTCATTCTCGGAAACAGTTACCATATGACGGACTTTTACGCGAGGACCTTCTTCAAGGTCTATGATCGGGAGAGAACGGCCGGAGGAACGAGGATTCATTTCCTCCGGGACCTTTCTGAGCTCCCGAACGGCGCGGGGAGAGAGAACAGCCTGATCCTGGAGGAGGTCCCGGAGGAGAGGGGCTACCGGGATATTACGAAGCAGAGCTTTGGAGGAGGGGAAGATGCGTAAGGATATGGAAGGGAGAGGAAAGCTTTTCTATACGCTGCTGCTTCCCGCTTTCTTTTCGGGGCTTCTCGTTCTCTATCTCCGCTTTTCTTCCATGGATATCGTATCCTCTGACTATATCCGCCTGATAAACTCCTATCTTCCGGATACGATGAACCCGGATAAATTCTTCGTGCCGGATATCCTGACCCGGATTCCGATCAGCTTCCCTCTTCGGACGATCAATGTGGAGTTTTTCGGCTTCTCCGTCGTCTTTGACCGTCTTCTCGGGCTTCTCGGGCTCTGCCTCTCCGCGATCCCTCTCGCGCTCTTTTCCCTGCGTGCGCGCATTTTCGTGCGGGGAAGCCTTCTCCCGCCCATTCTGTGCCTCTTTTTCCTCCATTTTGGACTGAATAAATGGGAGCTTCTCTTAAACGGCTCCGGCTATGCTCATTTTCTGGCCTTTGCCATCTTCTACGCGCATTTTCTCCTGCTGGACCGCTTTCTGAGAGGGGAGGAGAAAAGGGGGAGCACAGCACTTCTTTTTCTTCTCCCCTGGATCTCACTTCTCGTCGCGGGGCCCTATCTGATCGTCTATCTCCTGACACTGGTTCCGGCCTACAGCTTTCTCCTTCTCCGGGAGGCCTCCCGCGCGGAGAAGGATTCTTCTCTTTCGGAGGAGAAGAGGGAGAGCGCCGAGACCGGGAAAGCGCAGCCCAGGCCGTCCCACTGGATGATGCTTTTGATCCTCTCCGTCCTTCTGCCCCTCTTCCTCTACATTTTGAGCAATCATTTTGCGGTATATGAATATTCCGGCGCGGAGAGGCGGACACTCTTTTCCTTGCTCCGGGAATTTCCAAGCTTTCCCATACGCTTTACGCTGAACGGCTTTGCCTCGATGCTCCTCTCCGGAGAGAGCCTGGAGGAGCTCCTCTCGCAAGGGGAGCTGAGTCAGAGCAGGATCTATCTCATGGGGGGCATCACAGCATTTTCCTACCTTTTTTCCATCTGGCTCTACCTGAAAAGAGGCTATTACAGGGAAACTCTCTTTCCGGCCCTTTTGATCCTTCACGGCCTGGGGAGCCATGCTATCGTCCTCCTCTCCCGCTTCATCTTCCAAAATCCGGATTATGCCTGGCAGAGCCGCTATGCGCTCCAGTACGAAAGCGGCATACTCGGTATCCTCCTCCTCTGCTTTTTGCTTCTCCGCGATGCGCGGGCCGTGGCCCCGGGGGAAGAGGAGGACGAAAGCGATACGGGCGGCATTTTCCTCCGGAAGGCGGAGAGGGAGGAAAGAGAATGCGGCGGATGGGCGGCGCCGGGGAGAGCGGCGCGCTGCCTGGCGCTCCTCCTTCCATTGACCTTTTTCCTCGGGAACTGTTATACTACTGTGCGGGAGATCCGGAAGATCCCCTACCGAAGGCAGAGCTATGAGCGGATGACTCAGACAGCCTGGGAGCTCGAGAGCTTCAGCGACGAGGAGCTTCAGCAGATCTTCGAATACCACCACGGCGGCGGGCGTATTGAACGCGCGTTTCGCATCCTCCGGGAGGGAAAGCTCAATGTATACCGCGCTCTCCGGGAGGGGCAGGAGGAAAGAGCATGAAGGTTTTGATACTGGCCGGCGGGCTCGGAACCAGGATTTCCGAGGAATCCCATCTGAAGCCGAAGCCTATGATAGAGATCGGAGAGATGCCGATCCTTTGGCATATCATGAAATACTACTCCTCCTACGGCTTTCATGAGTTCATCATCCTGGCCGGCTATAAGCAATATCTCATCAAGGAGTATTTCGCGAACTACTTTCTTCACAATGCGGACATCACCTTCGATATGTCAAACAATCAGATGGAGGTCCACCAGAATGCCTCGGAGAACTGGAAGGTGACAGTCGTCGACACCGGGCTCCGCACCATGACGGGGGGGCGAATCCGCCGTGTCAGAAGCTACTTAAAGGGAGAGCGCTTCATGCTGACCTACGGAGACGGAGTCTCCGATGTGGACCTTCGAAAGCTTCTCGCCTTCCATGAAAGCGCCGGGAAGACCGCGACCATTACCACGGTGAACCTCGCTCAGCAAAAGGGTGTCCTAGACCTTTCCTCCGATGGCAGGATCCGGGCCTTCCGGGAAAAGGAGGAGTCCGACGGAGCTGTGATCAATGGGGGCTTCATGGTCTTTGAGCCCGGGATCTTTGACTATCTTGAGGGAGACGAGACGGTGCTGGAGCGGGAGCCGATGCGAAGGCTCGCATCCGACGGGGAGCTCATGGGCTTTTACCACGAGGGCTTCTGGCAGTGCATGGACACTCAGAGGGAGAAGAAGCTTCTGGAGGAGCTTTGGTCCAAGGGAAAGGCGCCGTGGAAGCGCTGGTAACGGCGCTTTTTCTTCCGCGTTTTCCGCCGCTTTGCCGGCCCGACGCAGGACGCTCTCGCCCCGACCGCCGCGGCCAACGGCGCGAGCGTAGAAGTCTGCCATCAGGCAGACTCGGAGCGTCCTTGAGTCTTCTCGAAGAGAAGTGCCTCCCGGAGGGAGGCCGGCGAAAGTCACATGGGCAAAGCCGAGTCTTGATGTTTAACGGTATTTGCCGGATCAGGGTGCTTCGGAGATCCGGGAGGGAGAGGAAAAAGGGATGAATTATGCCGAATTAAAAAGCTTCTATCAGGGCCGCCGCGTCTTTGTCACAGGGCACAGCGGCTTTAAGGGGAGCTGGCTCAGTCTGATTCTTCTCCTCCTCGGAGCAAAGGTCTATGGCTACTCCCTCCCGCCGGAGACAGAGCCCTGCCTCTATGAGCTTCTCGGACTGAAGGGAGAGATCCGGGAGCTCGGAGGGGATGTGCGGGATTTCAGGGCCCTGCAAAAGGCCGTCACCGAGGCGGAGCCGGAGCTTATCTTCCATCTTGCGGCGCAGCCCATCGTCCGGGAGTCCTACCGCTTTCCCAGAGAGACTTACGAGACGAATGTCATGGGAACAGTGAACCTCCTGGAGGCACTTCGCTTTTCTTCCTCCGCAAGGAGCTTTCTGAATGTGACGACAGACAAGGTTTATGAGAACCGGGAGCTTCCGGAGCACGCCTTTTCCGAGGAAGAGAAGCTGGATGGCTTCGATCCCTATTCGAACTCGAAGTCCTGCTCGGAGCTTGTGACGCACAGCTATAAAAGCTCCTTCTTCTCCGGGGAGTCCGCGCTCCGCATCTCTACGGCGAGAGCCGGAAATGTGATCGGAGGCGGGGATTTCGCAAAGGACAGGATCATCCCGGACTGTGTGAGGGATACGGTGGAAGGAAGACCGATCCGCGTGCGGAATCCCTTTTCCACAAGGCCCTACCAGCATGTTTTGGAGCCGCTTCTCGTCTATCTCACGATCGCGGCGAAGCAGGAGGGATATCAGGAGGAGAGCGGAAAGACGGAGAGCTCGGAGGGCGCCCGCTATGCGGATTATTACAATGTGGGACCGGACGAAAGCGATGCGATCACGACGGGGGAGCTCGCGGAGCTCTTTGTGAAGAGCTGGGGGGAGCCGGCCTCCTGGGAGAGCAGACCGGAAGAGAAGGCGCCGCACGAGGCGAGCTATCTCCGGCTGAACTGCGAAAAGCTCAGGGAGAGGCTTCGCTGGGAGCCCCGCTGGCAGGTCCGAAAGGCCGTGGAGGAGACCGTCCTTTGGTACCGGGCCTGGCACGAGGGGAGGGAGCTTCGCTCCTTCACGGAGCAGCAGATCCTTCACTTTCTCCGCTGAGGGACGCTGTGCTCCTCCCTTTGGCGCTCATTCCTCTCGATGCTTCTCTCCCGGAGACCGGGCGCTTCCGAGGCCTCTTGGACTCTTCCCCGCCGAGCGTTCCGGAGAAAGCCGCGTGCGGCCCTTTCCGAAGCGGCCGCTCTCTCTTTTCCGGCCACACTCTTTCCGCTGTTTTTGGGGAGAGTGAAGCGGGAAAGGACGGGAGACGCTGTGCCTTCTGCCTTTGTCAGGAGAGCCGCGCTGCGGGCTCCGTGGATGCAGAGATCGGGGATCGACTACGATTCAGGCTGCTGATTCGCCAAAGGGCGCTTCAGCTTCGTTTGCTGTCAGGAGATTTCATGGAGAAGATGGAAAAAACGGAAAAGGAAGCGAGGGAGGAGATTCTCTCCCTCGTCGCGGATTACGCGAGGAAATATAAGAGGCAGGATGCCGCCTTCCAAAGGGGGGACAGGATCCCCTATGCCTCCAGAGTCTACGACGAGAGAGAAATGGTGAACCTCGTGGATTCCGCTCTGGAGTTCTGGCTCACCGCGGGGCGGTATACGAAGCGTTTTGAGAAGGAGTTCGGGGACTATCTGGGAGTGAAGCATGTGAGTCTTGTAAACTCGGGCTCCAGCGCAAATCTCCTCGCCTTTATGGCCCTGACCTCTCCTCTTCTCAAGGAGCGGAGAGTGAAAAGGGGGGATGAGGTCATTACGGTCGCGGCGGGCTTTCCCACGACGGTGAATCCGATTCTGCAGTACGGCGCTGTCCCGGTCTTTCTGGATGTGGGGATTCCCTCCTGCAATATCGACACAAGCCTTCTGGAGAGCGCGCTCACGGAGAAGACGAAGGCCGTCATGCTTGCGCATACCCTCGGAAATCCCTTCGATCTCAAGACAGTGAAGGACTTTTGTGAAAGACACGGCCTCTGGCTCGTGGAGGATAACTGCGATGCGCTCGGCTCACGTTATAAGATGGACGGGGAATATCTTTTCACCGGCTCCATCGGAGACATCGGCACCAGCTCCTTCTACCCGCCCCACCATATGACGATGGGAGAGGGGGGCGCGGTTTATACCAGTGATCCTCTCCTTCACAGGATCCTCCGCTCTCTCCGGGACTGGGGCCGCGACTGCTGGTGCGATCCCGGGAGGGACAACAGCTGCGGACATCGCTTCGACGGACAGTACGGAGAGCTCCCCAGGGGATACGATCATAAATATGTCTACTCGCATCTCGGATATAACCTAAAGGCGACTGACCTGCAGGCCGCGGTCGGCTGTGCGCAGCTTGAGAAGTTCCCGAGCTTCGCAAGGAGGAGGAGAGAGAATTTCACCTTCCTGAAGAAGCTTTTGCAGGACGGCGGGGCGGAGCGGAGTCTGATCCTTCCGGAGGCTTCCGAGAACGCGGACCCCAGCTGGTTTGGCTTCCTCATGACGGCGAAGGAGGGCACGGACCGGGGGAGGCTCGTCCGCTATATCGAGGGGAAGGGCATTCAGACCAGGATGCTCTTTGCCGGAAATCTGATTCGACACCCCTGCTTCGATGAGCTTCGCTCGAAGGGAGAGGGCTACCGCATCGTCGGCGAGCTCACAAATACCGACCGCATCATGCGGGACAGCTTCTGGGTAGGCCTCTACCCCGGCATGACGGAGGAGAAGCTTTCCTATATGGCGGAGATGATCCTCGAGGGGCTTGGTTAAGCTTTCGCCGCACGAACGCAAAATGGGAGAAGAGGAAGCTTTCGAAGAGATAGGAAACGGAGGCATAGATGAAAGCGGAAGGGAAGGAAGAGGAGTTTTCGTCGGATCTTAAGGCGGTGCATGAAGCCAATCTCTATATCATGCGGGAGATCGACAAGCTGTCGAAGCGGCATGGAATCTCGTACCGCATGGACTCCGGCACACTGCTCGGGGCCGTGCGGCACCGGGGCTTTATCCCCTGGGATGACGATGCGGATCTCCTCTTCCGGAGAGAGGAATTCTCGAAGCTCTGCGCTGTTTCTTCCGAGCTTCCGGAGGATTTAAAGCTTTTGCTCCCATGGGAGCTCCGAAAGGGAAGAGCCTTTTATGACTTTGTGCCGAGGATCCTCTATCTTCGCTCCAGAAGACACGGGGAGGAGAGTGCCGAGCAGGAATTCTACGAGGGGAAGCTGAACCACCTCTGGGTGGATCTCTTTATCCTGGATGCCCTTCCGGATAATCCCTTTCTGAGCTTCCTCTACCGCTTCCGGCAAAAGCTCGTCTTCGGCCTTGCGATGGGGCACAGGATGCGGATCGAGCTTTCGAAATATAAGGGCCTGCAGCGCCTGCAGGTCCTGTTCCTCTCCGGCATCGGAAGACTGCTTCCGATGCCTCTCCTCTTCCGCCTCCAGGAGCGCTGGGCGGGTGCCTGTACGAGAGCCTGCCGAAGAAGCGGGAGGAAAACGAAGCGCTCCTACTTCTCGAACTACCAGCCGGACTTTCAGCACTGCACGGTGGAGAATGCCTGGGAGGAGCCCTATTCCCCCTTCGCCTTTGAGGGGGAGCGCTTCCCCGGGCCGAAGAACTGGGACAGGGTGCTCCGCATGCTCTACGGTGACTACCGGAGGCTTCCGCCGGAGGAAGAGCGCCGTCCGAGCCACAGCGGACAGATCGAGCTTTGGGAGAGCACAGAGCGGGAAGAGCAATAGAGCAATGCGGATAGACCGTTGCGAAGGGCAATAGGGCAATGCGGATAGACCGCCGCGAAGAACGATAGGACAATGCGGATAGAAAGAGAACAATGCTGGCGGACAGATCCGTGAGGCGGCAATGCCTTGCAGGAAACTCCCGGGCAAAGAAAAAGCCGGAAGGCTGCCGGATCATTCTCCCGTCCCCGCTGTGGATCTAAGCCATGGAAGATATAGAAGAGCATAGGTATAAAAGAGTTTAGATATAAAAGAGTACCGTTATAGAAGAAGGGTATCGAGGAGGCAATATTTGAAGAAGATCAGTCTCATCGTCTCCGTCTACAATGAAAAGGAAGGACTGGAAAGCTTCTATGAGAAGGCGGACAGCGCCTGCAGGGGACTTAGGGAGCTCGGCTATGATTACGAGCTCCTTTTTGTAGATGACGGCTCTCAGGATGGGAGCCGGGAGATTCTGCGGGAGCTCTCGGGGAGGGACCGCGGCCACGTCCGAAGCCTGAGCTTTTCCCGGAACTTCGGACATGAAGCTGCGATGACAGCGGGGCTGGACTACGCCTCCGGGGAGCTTCTGGTCTTCATGGATGCAGATCTCCAGCACCCTCCCTCCTGCCTCCCGGAGATCGTGCGCTGCTATACGGAGGGCTATGAGGTGATCTCCATGGTCCGAAGCTCGAATCCCTCCGCAGGTCTTCTGAAAAACTGGAGCTCCGGCGCCTTCTACTGGCTTTTGAACCGGGTTTCCGATCTCCATTTCGAACCGAATGCCTCCGACTTTTTTGCGATCTCCCGAAGGGTCCAGGCGGTGCTTCGGAAAAACTACCGGGAGAAGATCCGCTTCCTCCGGGGCTATGTGCAGAATGTCGGCTTCCGAAAGACCACTCTCCGCTATGACGCGGCCGTGCGGGTCGCCGGAAAGAGTCATTACTCTCTCCGAAAGCTTTTTATCTTTTCGAGAAATACCATCATGTGCTTCTCGAATCTCCCCCTGCGCCTCGGGATCTTTGCCGGCCTGTGCAGCGGACTCCTCGGACTCCTCGTGCTGATCTACACTTTGTTCACGAGAAAGGGAGCGCCCTCCGGCTACGCCACCATCGTCGTTCTGATCTGCTTTATGTTCGCGGTGCTTTTCTTTATCGTTGGCATCATCGGGGAGTATATCGCGGTATTCTTTGAGGAGATGAAGGACCGCCCGATCTACATCATAGAGGATAAGGAAAATTTCCCGGAAGCTTGATGATCAGCGAGCTTGAAAGCTATGAAAAAAATGATGAAAGGACGCAGTTTAATAAAGATGATTCCGGGCACGGGAAAAGGGCCGGTATATCCTGAAGGTGTCGGAGTGAGAAGCGATATCTAAAGAGGAAAGCAAGATGGAACAAATATGGGAAAGGCTGTATAACGCAGCGAAAGGGGCACAAAATCCGAGAGAGATTTCCGAGAGAATCTATGCCGGTGGCGTGGCGGCTGCGGTTGAGTCCGTGAGCGGCAGGATTTATACCGGCGTTTGCGTAGATACATCCTGTACACTTGGAATCTGCGCGGAACGCAATGCGATGTTTCATATGATTACAAACGGCGAGAACGAGATTAAACGGGTATTGGCGCTTATGCCTGATGGATTGACAGCCGCTCCGTGCGGCGCGTGCAGAGAATTTATGGCGCAGCTAATGCCAGGCAGATACCATGACGTAGAAATAATGCTTGATTATGAGCGGGGAAAAGTGGTGACGCTTGGCGAGCTGACTCCGGAATGGTGGATATAATTTCCGCCTGCCGCGGAGAAAGCTTTTGACGATTTTATACTTTTTTATGATTTGGGAAAAGGCTGTTGCCTTTGAGCTCGGCAACAGCCGCAACATATATTAACAGGGCAAGCAGCATGACCTGATTTACGGCGCAGTGGCAAATGATAGAGTCTATCGTACCATTACCTTGTATATGGCCGGGGTGCTGGATAAGGAGCAGACATTGGCGGCACTCAAAATTCGGGAACTGTTTAATCAGCTGGTGTTCGCAACGGAAAAAGCACTGCAATACCTGCATTTTGAAGGGAGGGAGCTTGTATGAACGAAGAGCAATTCAGCGCGATGCTGGCAATCATTGTGCCTCCTATTATTGAGCAGATCACCAGAAACAGCAATGTGAACGATGATAAAGCGATTTCCCGCTTTTACCGGTCCAAGCTCTATCAAGAACTTTCGGATGAAAAGTCGAAGCTGTGGCATTACAGCCCCATGACGCTGTATACCCTGTATCAGGATGAACTTTTGACAGGCTCCTATGATTATCCGGAGGAGGCATGAGCGATGAGAAAGGAATCCGATTTTTTAATCTACTGCATGGAACGATACCGTCATTTCAAGGAACTTTCCGGTGCGGATGTGGCAAAGATCTTTGATGAGTATGGCATCTATGGGTATATCAGCAAGTACTTTGAATCGCTGCATACAATGGGAGATCAGTGCATTGTGCAGGATATCGACGATTATATCAGCAGCATCAGAGGCAGCAAACAAAGCAAGGCATAACAGTCTTGGATTTTGGGAGAGATAAGTATGATAAGGAATGTCGCAATCGTAAGTCTGTCCAGTGGGATCATGGGAGAAGAAGAGATTCAGTACGAAGTGGAGATCGGCTTTCGAAGGCTGCGGGAATACGGTCTTAACGTAAAGTTCATGCCCCATGCGATGAAGGGGCTGGAATATGTCCGGAATCATCCGGAGAAGCATGCGATGCCGCGCTGTATTATGCCCTTCGGCGTTCCCGCTGTTGTTGATGTAAAAAGGCAGATCATCCGCTTTGCAGACTGACGATCTGCCCGCTTCAGTACTAGCTGATATTTAGGTATTCTTTCAGCCCGGTCTGAAGCACGGCGGAGAAATTCACTGCATTTTTCTCTGCGATATCGTTCAGCCACTTCGGGATAGTGAGCGTTTTTCTTACTGCCTGATTGTTTACCCGGTCTCTCACCATCCCTACCCATGCATCAATATAGGTCACATCCGCAGACCCTTTCTCGAAGAAGCTCGGAGAAGGCAGAGGCTTTCCATTCTTTATGTAGCTGAAGATGATTCCCTCCAGCACGTCGCGGGCATTGGTCAGAACCTCCTCCGGACTTTCTCCGTCTGTGAAGCATTCCGGGAAATCCACAAACTCTACATAATATACGCCGTCTTCTTTTCTGATTTTGCAAGGATACAATACTCTATCCATTGTGCCTCCTCTCTATAAAGCGGCTGGGCTGGAATTTCAGCCCTGTGATCCTCTCAATGCTGGAAACGGTTCCCGATGGAATATCTTTCTTGGTACACTTCAGCGGACACATCTTTCCGTTTTTAATATAGATTTCATGCAAGCCTGTCGTGTGATCCAGTTCCCAATTCAAGGCTTTTACCACTTCTCTGTAAGGCTTTGTTTTTGACATGCCAGCCTCCTTACAGCATATATAATACGCATTGTAGATACGTGTGTCAAGAAAGGATTATTGTGAACTTCCTGAAAATCAAAACTCGACGGCTTCCGGGTGTATTCTCGAAATAGGGATACGTCAGTCTATAAAACCCGGCATATTTGTTTGGAATTCATGGGAACAGATTTGAGCCGGAATAGCGGTTCTGCTCTATCTGCTCCGCTGTCAATTCAGGAACGGGGAGAAATAAGAGCATATAAAAAGCGGGGGGCAGATTCACCATGCCTCCCGCTTTCAGAGTGGACAGATTCCTGCAGTGTGGAAGAACTGTCCGGATTTACAGATACAGGCTGTTATTCTCAAGAATCAACTCACTCGACACAGAACTCATTTGGCATCAGATATCTCTTCTCGCTGGTGGCTATGCCGCCGTTCTTTGTCACGGTGACATATATTGTCCTGTCCCCATCCTTCAGGGTCAGATAGCAGTAATCGCTGCCCGAGAATTCATCTGTGATGTCATATTTCTGCTTCCCGTAAAAGAGATACATCCTTCCATCGATTGTATCTGTTGTGACCTGGTTTTCCATGTCTTCGGCGATCTCCTCTGAAGTAAGCGGCCGTTCCGTCCCATCCGCCTCTATCGCGACACCACCCCCCTCTTCCACGACGTTTCCCTTTCCGTCTGTGAGAGAATAAGTTCCTTCCTCCTCGTCCACCCTAAGTATAGCATCAGTCAAATCGCCATGAATCCAGATCTGAATGGCTCTCTGAATCCCGCCGATGTCGGCTGCGTAAGCGCTTGTCCCACCGATGAGGAGCGCCAGTACGGCACAGGCTGCCGCAAGGGTTCTTCTCGTTTTAAAATACTTCGCTGCCATCGCATT
>ERZ772926.1263-NODE-1263-length-12455-cov-10.857097_pt1 | contig 12455 bp, 7 predicted proteins | sample MGYA00511136_ERZ772926 | MGnify/ENA primary metagenome ERZ772926 (study PRJEB29015, sample SAMEA2737917) | human oral metagenome | biome: human oral; feature: human-associated habitat; material: dental | place: China | collected 2153 ... | reverse complement strand
TGCTACTGTTAATTGTCTAAATTCTTTCATGGTCTTTCCCTCATATCTATATTTTTATTCACAAACTACGAATATTAATTCACTTTGTGAAAGTAATTATACACCCATATGTATTTATTTGCAATATAATTACATAAATATTATATGAAATTATAATATCTATAAAGAGGATCTCATATGGAGTGCCATAATATATACACAGAAGAAACTAATAACAAGATAAAACTATTGAGACAAATAAGTTATCAACTACGCCATATTGATAGATTTATATTACGTATTCTATTTTTAATCAAAAAGAATGACACCAACCATAAAATGATTGATGCCAAAGAATACTCATAAGATAAAATTGTAATATTTGACGGATAGCAAAAATAAATTATGTCTCCTTAATAATAGTATTATACATATAAGGAGACATAACTCAAAATCTTTTTAAAACACTTTTAAAATTATACGTTATAAATGATATACTTACGCCCTATCATTGGACATCCAATCACAATAAAACAGATTTTTTCTCATATGAAAATCTTTCGATTCTATTAACCGCGACCTTTAATAACGCGAACACGTTGAATATCAGGCGTACCATCTTTATGTTTAGAAATAGTATCTACTCTGATACGTTCAAGTTCTGGTTGGAATTCTTTAAGTGCTCTAACCATTTGATCATCGGCGACAGCACCGTTTTGAATAGCCCTGTAAATTAATGCAGCCATTTCATAACGAGTCATCATACGGTCTCCACCAAATTTACCGTCTGGATAACCCACAATAATACCATTACCTGCTAATGTCGCCACATAGTCGTATGCCCAATGGTTTTCAGGTACATCTGGGAAAAGTTGCATCTTATCCAAATCCAAGGAGTTAAGCTGTTTCCCCTCAGAAACCTTCATGAGTATGCCCTTCACATTTTCAAGCTCAGCGCGAAGATCTTTGATTTCTTTCGCCATTGCTACTCTAGAAGTAGACACATGATTGCCTTGACCGATTTTCATGCTAACACCGGCGTTCAACATATTTTCACCGCCGCCAAAAGAACCACCTACGCTAAATAGAGTATCTTCATTTGGACGATAGAATGCACCGATTGAAGCTGCATGAGCATCTTTGTAGTTACCATAACCTGCAGCGATATCCCATTTATCATCAGGATCGAAGTCTAGAGGGTGAAGTGCTGCCAATGCGGCTGCCCCCGCACCAACTCTATTCATACGACTATCAATATTCTTGATATTTCCACCGATTTCTTTTAATTGACTTACATTAACCGCATCCGTATCAGATGTACCTGCTGCAACATTAGTGATTTTCTTATTGCCTGCATTGATACCGGTTTCTGTGATGCTAGGACCATTCTTAATTGTCAAGCCACTATTGTTCATCACGGTATTACCAGTTGTTACGGATTTAAATGTCGGTGTATCAATTACAGATACTTTATAGTCTACACCACCGATTGCATTTGTCCCTTTAATTACGCTAATATTGTTACCTTCCGATACAGAAGAGTATTTACCTGCCCCACTAGCTACAGCCTTCAATTGATCTTCTGTTGCCGCTTGACCACTAGTTATGTTAGCAGGATCCCAATCCTTATTAGTCAAGTTATTCACTGTACCGCCTGTGCCATTGACAGTTACTTTACCTGCTTGGATTGTTCCTTCAGAACCCTTAATAGAAATTTGCTTATTAGGATCTGTTCCAAGAGTGATGTCATCATTGAGGTTTACTTTATAAGTCTTAGATCCATCACTATTGGTTGTGGAGGTTACCGTTGTATTTTTACCATTCTCTAGCTTTGTTGTAGCACCAGCTACCGCTTTATTCAATTGACTCACATTTACTGCATCTGTAGCATCAGTACCGTCAGCGACATTAGTAATCTTCTTTCCACCTGCATCGATACCAGTCTTAACAATCTTAGGTCCACCATTAATAGTCAATCCATCAGTATTCATAACAGTATCACCGGTAGTTACGCTGTTCAAACCTTTCAAGTCCTTAGCTAGACGAACTTTCAAATTGCTATCACCATCGGATATAACACCGATATTGTCATCAGTAGTCAATTTGCTTACATCGGTAATACCACCGACTACATTCACTTGTTCATTAAGTTTCTTCTTGATAACAGCGCCTGTATCACCGCCATACTTCATACCGTCATCTAAAGTTGCAACATCATGCTTGTCGCCATTCTTTTCTTCGATTACTAAGCGAGTAATATTTTTGCCATCAATACCAGATTTTCCCTCGCCCCCCTTGATAGAAATAGCGTTATTACCATCCTTGCCATTCAAACCAATAGATCCATCTTTACCATTGATAACAACAGCTGAACCATCTTTACCGTTAACTCCGATGGAACCGTCTTTGCCATCAATACCTTTCTTACCAAGGACTAGATCATCATTTACATTAACTTTGTAAGGATTAGCAGCTGAGCCATCACCTTCAACAGTTGTATTTTTACCATCTTTAAGAATAGTCTTACCTGCTGCAATAGCGTCTTTCAGTTGACCAACATTTACTGCATCCGTATTATCAGTGCCAGCCGCTACATTAGTAATCTTCTTATTGCCTGCATCAATGCCGTTCTTAAGAATCTTAGGACCACCATTTATAGTCAAGCCATCCGTATTCATAACGGTATCGCCGGTAGTTACACTAGTCAGATTTTTCAATTCTTTTGCTAATTTAACATTAAGCGCACCATTTGTAGATACTACACCAATATTGTCATCAGACAATTTATTAGTATCAGCACCACCTTTTATATCTAACTGTTCACCTAATTGTTTATTGATAACAGTTACATCGTCGCCTTTGAAGTTCAAGCCTTTTTCAATGGTTTTATTGATGTTTGTAATATCATTTTTATTATTTTTTACACCGTCACTAACATATTTTAATTGGTCTTCTGTTGCCGCTTGACCATGTACAACTGTAGGATTATCGATATCCCATATACGGTTAGTCAATTCATTTACCGTACCGGTACCAGTTATTTTAACTGTTCCCGCCTTTATATCACCTGTTGTACCATGAATTGTAACCTTATTACCAGCTGTAATCGTACCAGTAGTACCATCTACAACGACTTGTTTATCAGCATCTGAACCGAGAGTAACCTTATCACCTAATCCAACTGTATATTCTTTACCGCCAGCAGCGTTAACTCCTTCTGTAACGGTTACGTTAGCATCTTTAGCTTTTACAGTTGTTGCTTTTGCTGTACCACCAATTGCGGCATTTAATTGATCCACATTGACAGCATCAGTTCCAGCAGTACCTGCTGCTACATTAGTAATTTTTTGACCACCCGCATTCAAACCATCTTTATTGACATAAGTCTTCCCGTTGATAGCCAAGCTACCATCAGGTCCTAAGTTAATATCTTTTTTAAGTTTAACATTTAGTTGAGTGCCATCAGATTCTACACCAATATTATTATCTGTCAAGTCCGCAGAAGCACCACCCTTAATAGATAACTTATCACCCAATTGCTTATTAATATCTGTACCAGTATCACCAGCGAAGTTCAATCCTTTTGCAATAGTAGTATTGATATTTGTAATATTCGTTGTATTGGTATCTTGTTGTACTTTGGATGCGATATCTGTCAATGTAACTTGTTTTTTATCGCCTTTATCATTAGCTACAGTCAATACCATGTTGCCATCACTGTCAACTTTATATTTACCTTGGCTATTTAAATCAGGGTTTGCTACCAAACGATAGTCCCCTTTTCCCACTTCGGTAAATACATTACTCAAATCGACATTGACTTTACCTGTATCGTTACGTTCCAATGTCAACATTTTACCATCATTGGATACACTACCACTTGTAACAAAATTATTTTTAAAGCCTGTCACATTAGCGGTCAAACCGTTTGTACCGGTTAGATTTGCAATACCGTCACCATTAGCTTGATAAGTTGCTGTACCACCGGTCACGTATTTATCCTTTGCATCAACGATACGGTTGATATCTCCGATATTAGCACCATTTGTAATGACATCTCCACCGCTAGCAACGCCTGTAATCTGTTTGTTCCCCGCATTAATACCATCTTTTACGATTTTTGGACCTCCGGTAATAGTCACACCGTCAGTATTCATAACCGTATTACCAGTTGTTACACTAGTCAGATTGTTAAGTTCTTTAGCCAATTTAACATTCAGCGTATTTATTCCATCGGATACCACACCAATATTGTTGTCGCTCAATTTAGATACATCTGTTACCCCGCCAACAACATTAGTTTGTGCACCTAGTCTTTGAATAAATTTATTATCCGTAGCTCCTGCAACCTTTACATCACCTGCATACACTACGCCTTTATTCACTTCAGTATTCACCGCATATAATTGGCTACCATTTATAGCATCGGTAGATGTAGCAGAAAGGCGTCCAGCTGCTACGTTAGTAATGGTACGTTCTACACCTGTCTTGCCAACACTTACTGTAGAAGTAGGATTAATGCCTGCAAAATTATGTACTTCTCCATTAACCGTTTCAGACGTAGTACCAACTGCTGCTGCAGTTTCAGATCCAGAACCGATAGCTACAGCATTTTCATTCTTTGCATTTGCTTCATTACCGATAGCTACACCATTCTTTACTGTTACGTTAGCCTTATTACCTATCGCAGTACCATTTAATCCAGTAACAGAAGTCGAAGACCCTATGGCAGTGCCATCTACTGCAGTAACATTCGTGAGTCTACCAAGTGCCGTTGCTCCTAAAGCTTTTGCTTTGGCTTGATAGCCAACAGCTGCAGACTGCCCACTCGTAGCATTTGACCATGTTCCAATCGCCACACTAGCATCATCTTCAGCCACCGCATTCGTCCCCATAGCAATAGACCATCTTCCCTTTGCCTGCGCATTACCACCAATTGCATAAGCATAGGTATTTGTAGCTTTCGCTAAATTCCCCATCGCCAAAGAAGATTCTTCTTGAGCATGAGCAACGCTACCAATAGCAATAGCATGAGTCTTATCCGCTTTTGCGTCTCCACCAATAGCAGCAGCATATTCTCCAGAAGCTTTAGCATTTGCACCTACAGCAACTGCATTTTTAGCTGATGCATATGCTACGCCACCAATAGCAGTAGCATTTTGAGCCGTAGCATTTGAGCCTCCACCAAGAGCAGTCGAATATTGAGCTGAAGAATTGCTATGAGCACCTATCGCCAAAGCAACTGCACCTAAAGACTTAGCATAACCGCCTATTGCCACATTATTAGGATCAGATCCTGTCTCAGTTCCATTTCCCAATGACATACCTGATCCTGTTCCTTCAGGAATTACTGCATGAACAGTGTTCAATGGTAGTGCTATACTTCCCGCCAATGCAAGTGCACATAAAACAGTACACGCACTCGTTCCACCACTTCCGCTGATTTTTCCACGATTATTAGCAAATTCCGAAACAACCACATAACAGTTTTTCACCCGACTCCAAATGACTTTATAAATCCGGTTCATAACACTCCTCCTAAATTTTTTCTGTTATACTAACTAATTACACTAAAAATACACTATATATATTAAGATAAAAGATATATACTCTCTGCCAAAAACACCTCTTCAAAAACAGGTAAGTATATATTTTAAAATCATTATTACATTATTATTATAATAATAATTCAAGAACCCCAAAATCTTAATTATTATGCAATTCTATTTATAGTGCTAGAAAACAAAATAAGGCTACTTTGATTTGTAAAAGTTTTGTAGAAAAACCATATAAATCAAGGCAGTCTTTTTTAAATTTCATTATAACATAATGAAGCTCATATGAAAAGAAGTATAAGAGAGGCTCTCTTAGATATTGAGACATTTATCTAACAAATCTTTTTTTGATTAAAAGTAGAATACATATTCAAAAAAACATATCATATAATACAAAAGCATTTTAGACAAAAAAACAGGATGTATCAAAGATACATCCTGTTTTGAGCTTTTACAAACTCTAGAAAAGTTAACCCTATTGATTATTATAAATACGGGAACCGTATACGTCACGTTCGTTTTTAGGTTCGTTATTAACGCGAACACGTTCAGTTTTATGACGATCGTTATCATCACCAGAAATACGATCAACACGGAAGTGGTTAAGACGAATATTTTGTAATTCAGGACCGAATTCATTCAATGCACGTTTCATATTTTCGTCAATAGGAGCACCGTTTTGAAGTGCACGGTACAACATTGTAGCGAATTCGTAACGAGTCATCTTAACATCGCCTTTGAATGTGCCATCAGGGTAGCCAACAAGGATACCATTACCAGCCAATTGGCTAATATATTGGTAAGCCCAGTGGTTGCGAGGAACGTCTGGGAATTCAGCAGTTTTGCTAGGATCAATTGCATGTGGAGTCAAGATTTGTAACAAGTTGTTATATTTGTTTTCCATATCTTGAAGACGTGCGTTCAATTCAGCAATTTCACGGCCCATAGCTACGCGAGAGCGGGATTCAGGGGAACGTTTACCAAGGCGAATAGATACCCCCGCGTTTAATTGAGTTTCGCCAGTACCTACAGTACCACCAACGGAGAACATTGTGTCTTCGTTAGGACGGTAGAACGCACCCAACGCAGCAGAGTTAGCATTATGGTAGTGACCATAGCCTGCAGCAATTGTCCATTTGTCATCTGGGTTGAAGTCCAATGGATGCAATGCAGCCAATGCAGCGGAACCTGCACCTACTTTGTTAACCCGTCTTTCAACAGTACCAACACGATTAGTCAAGTTCTTAATATTGTTATTAATTTGACCAGGTGTGGAATTGTTGATTTGTGTTTGTAAATCATTAGCTACGGAATATAATTGGCTACCGTTTACAGCATCTGTAGAAGTAGCGGAGATTTCTCCAGCCGCAACATTTTTAATTTGACGTTCAGCACCAGCTTTACCTACAGACACGGAACCATTAGCTGCGGAACCTACGCCAGCAAAGCCACCAAAGGTATGACCAGCGATGGTTGCACTACTTTGAGCTGTAGCTTCACTTGTAGTAGAACCTGTGCCTAATGCGATAGAGTTTAAATGTGTTGCATTTGCATGATCACCGATCGCCATAGCGTAGTCAGCTGTAGCACTCGCATCAGAACCAAATGCATTAGAACGCACATTAGTTGCCTGTGCACCAGCGCCAAATGCTTGAGCATGATCACCAGATGCAAGGGCAGAGGAACCCATAGCAACAGAATGATTATTAGTTGCTTGTGCGCTAGAACCAATCGCATTAGATTTATAGCCAGACGCTAGTGCTTCATAGCCAATAGCTTGTGAGCGAACTTCGGAAGCCTTTGCACGAGTACCAATAGCGGTAGACCATGTACGTTGTGCTTCAGCAGAATGACCAATAGCAATAGATTCATTCATCAACGCTTTGGAAGAATTACCCATTGCTAATGCAGAGGTGCCTGCTGCAGTGTTGTTAACACCAATAGCGACAGAATTACTTTTCCAGTCACCAGTTTTCTTTGTAGCATCATCTGGCTCATTTTCGTAATCACGATCACGGAAGTTTGCATCAGATTCTTTTACAGTATTACCGCTACCATACGCAACTGCATTATTAGCACCTGTAACAACATTAGTGTTGTCCATTACAACAGAAGCAGCGTCTACCGGATTAACATTCGCACCAACAGCAGTGACAGCAGCCAATACAGCAAACGCTAATTTTTTGGAATGTTTCATTTCTCTCATCTTACACCCTCACTAAATTAAAAAATCATCCAAATTACAATACAATTTTTCATTCTCTCTATGTTCCGTCTCTCACCTCGGTCTGAACAGGTGAATATTCTAAATTAGCATAAAGAAATACCCCTATATCAGTTTAAGAAAAATTTATATTGTCGATTACCCGCATAGCATATCAAAGTTTTACGATATACACAACCCTTTTTTCTAACACAAACCAAATTACCAAGTCTTTATACCTATCAAAATCCGCTTTATTCCTAGCTTTACAGGGAAATAAATTTTACTCATTATTTCCCCTTATGAGTTAAATTTTTCGCAACTTTGTAAACTTTTCTCATATAACAAACTGTATAACTTATAAATAAATAACCACCTTATAAGTACGCAAAATATACCTTATATCCTCATTAATTCACATTCACACTTAATTCATGAATTATATGTGAATTAAACTGTTCTGTATATTTAATCAACAACTTAACATTTTATTATAATTTTATATTTCTATAGCGCCAGTATCTATCAATGCAAATCGGTGCCCCAAAAAACTCTAACGAGAATGTTATGAGAATAAACATGACAAATACAATTTATATTGACTAATATTTTATGTATATGTTTAAAAAAAAGAAGGCCCCTATTCTTCATGAAAATACCCCTTTTACTGATTATCCAGTAAAGGGGGTACATATCAAAAATAGGGGTTTTATAACAAGAATCTTTCTTTATTATATGTAATTATGCTAATAATGCACTTACAAGTGCTTCTGCTTTATTAAAGTCGGATTCTTCTGGGTTCCAGTTGCATTTAATTTCCGGTTCTACTACAGAGAATCCATATTTAGTCAACTCTTCACGGAGTACCTTTGTAGATTCACCAGACCAACCATAAGTACCAAATACAGCAGCCTTTTTATTTTTGAATTTCAACTCACGCAAGAAGTCGAGCCAACCAGCTACGGAAGATAATACGCTATTACCTACTGTTGGAGACCCTACAGCAATAGCTTTAGACTTAAAGACTTCTGTCATGATGTCATTTTTATTGGTTTTACTAATATTGAAAATCTTAACACGTGTATCAGGTGACTGTTTCGCAATTTCTTCAGCAATCTTATGTGCCAACTTCTTAGTGCCGTCCCACATAGTGTCGTATACTATTGTGATTTGATTCTCTTGATATGCTTGCGACCATTCATAGTATTTTTCTACGATTTGCATTGGATTTTCACGCCAAATCGCTCCATGACTCGTAGCGATGATATCGATTGGTAAATTAAGCTTTTGAATTTCTTCAACTTTAGCTTTTACCAATGGAGAGAACGGATTCAAGATATTAGCGTAATACTTCATTGCCTCTTCCCATAGACGGCATTGATCCGCCTTGTCTGCCCACAGTTCTTCTACGGCAAAATGTTGACCGAATGCATCGTTGGAGAACAAGATATTATCCCCTGTCATGTACGTCGCCATGGAATCAGGCCAGTGAAGCATGCGCATTTCTACGAATACCAAGGATTTACCGTTCCCGATATCTACGGAGTCACCAGTTTTAACAGTTTTGAAATTCCATTCTGGATGATGATATTGACCAACCAAGGACTTAACTGCATTTTCGGTACAATAAATTGGCGTATTAGGTATTTTTTCCATCAACGCAGGCAAAGAACCACTGTGATCTACTTCGCCGTGATTACATACGATGAAATCAATCTTATTCAAATCGATTTCGGATTCCAAGTTATCAATGAACTCGGAGGAATGAGGTTTCCACACAGTATCGATGAGGACAGTCTTCTCCTCTTCAATCAAGTACGCATTTTGGCTAGAACCATTATTAATGCTGTAGTCAGAACCGTGAAACTCTTGCAATTCCCAGTCAATTTTACCGACCCATGATACGTTGTTTTTAATGTGCTTTCTCATAATAACCTCCATGTTCTGTGAAAGTAAATATACTCACCTCATATCTTTTAATGACTCTATAAAGACCCACAGATGATAGAAGCAACTTTCACTGGTATTACCCAATATATGGCCAAATGTTATATCAATGGATACAACATAAATCGGTCATTAACTATAGTTTTATTATATCGATATCACACAATTAAGTCTGTACCTGTAGGTACAGTTTTGAGAATTATTATAAAAATCACTCATAGGTAATCACATGCTGTACATTAGTACACATCGATTTCCCATGAGTGGTTACGAGTATATGTAATTATATGATTATTTATTACCCGATTTAGATAGTCCAGGGATAGCTTTATAGATATATAATGCAATATATCCATCAACCAAGCTATGAACGATGGTACCGCCACCTACAAGAACAAATACAACGTAGATGAGATCAATGTTTGGCATCGTAGTGGTAGTATAGAACAATAGGCATGCTAGTACCTCACCAATAGCGTGAACGATAGCACAAGCAAGGTTAAACGCAACAAAGGATAGAGCCCCTGTTAATACGCCTGGATGATGTTTAATATAGTAAGCCCCCATCAAGGCAAAGATGATATGAGATGCAGCACGCATAACGATAACAATTGGGAAACCTGCCACAAAGAAACCTAGGGTAGAACCTATCACGACACAAGCTGCCATCTTTCTAGATAAGAACATAGCTAAGAATATAGGAACATGACTCGCCAATGTATACGATGCCGGTGGAATCACAACTTTCAAAGGCATCACGATAGGAATCATGATGGCTAATGCCATCAATAAAGCAGTAATGGTTAAATTTCGATACATCGAAGAATTCATAAAGGCCTCCTTAAAGAATATTTTGCCATTCATCTACCAATATAGCACTCTAATATATGAAGAACAACTACGTATACCGCTAGTGTCCTACAAAAAAAGAGAGGGCCTTACATCCCCCTCTTATTTAATTGGACAAATATATTATAATACCTATATCTTAACGCTTATAATACGATTTTAAAAATGACGTAACTCACGTTAATAACTTTCAGAAATCTTAATTCATTACTTTTATAAACGTTCAATTACGGCTTGCGCCATTTCTGTTGTACCTACCCTTTTCAAACCTTCACGGTAGATATCGCCAGTACGGTAACCATCAACGAGCACTTGTTCTACAGCACTTTCAATAGCGTCAGCCACTTGAGGTAAATCAAGGGAATGACGGCACATCATCGCAGCGGACAAGATTGTACCCAACGGATTCGCCAAGTTTTTGCCCATGATGTCCGGTGCGGATCCGTGGATTGGCTCGTACAATGCAGTACCTGTACCCATGGATGCAGATGGTAAAAGCCCGATGGAACCAGAGATAACAGCACCTTCGTCGGACAAGATATCGCCAAATAAGTTCGTTGTAACGATAACGTCAAACTGTGCAGGATTTACAACGAGTTGCATTGCTGTATTATCTACATAAAGGTAATCTGTTGCGATATCCGGATTAGCAGCGGCTTTCTCTTGCGCAATTTTGCGCCACAAACGAGAAGAAGCCAATACATTCGCTTTATCTACGGATACAACCTTTTTATTGCGTTTGCGAGCTGTTTCCATAGCGATATCCATGATGCGCTCTACTTCGTAACGGCTGTATGTTTCTTTATCCCAAGCAAACTCGTTAGCACCTTCACCTTGCGCCTCTTCGCGTTCACCGAAGTAAATACCGCCAGTTAACTCACGAACGATAACGAAATCTACATCTTGCACGAGTTCCTTTTTAAGTGGAGAATACTCTTGCAAGGATGGATAGATTTTTACAGGACGCAAGTTACAGAACAAACCAAGCTCCTTACGAAGACCTAGGATTGCCTTTTCAGGACGGATAGAAGGATCTACATTATCCCATTTAGGACCGCCTACAGCACCAAGCAATACAGCATCAGCCGATTTACAAGCCTCGATAGTATCCTCAGTCAAAGGAACACCGTATGCATCAATAGACGCACCGCCCGCTTTTTTATCAATCCAATTAACCTTTACACCGGCTTTCTCAAAAGCCACATCACACACAGCCTTCGCGGCCGCAATAATCTCAGTACCGATACCATCACCAGGAATCAATACGATACTCTTTTCGCTCATATTACCTCTCCATATAGTAAATGCTCATAGATGAACCACAAACTCATCTTTCTTTATTCCACTGTTAGAAATCTATATAGTCAGTGTCGAGCCTTCACACTCCCAAGAGCCGAATACTCGTCTCTTCTTCAAATCCTGCGCCACAAATTCATTCAAGATTTTAGTAGCTGCTAGGTTTTTAAAGTTTTGACCAAAACCGAATAATAAAACACGTAGATCCGAGGTGCATGCGCTAACGCGACTTTAGCAGGTCAAGGCTATGCCGCAGACCGTTAAGCTAGCTGGAGCGGCAGCGCATCACCGAGGATCGGCAACGTAGTATTATTTGCGATTTTTCGCAAAGTTTACAAGACCACCAGCTGCCGCAATATCTTGAATGAATTGTGGCAACTCAGTACCTTGGTATTGTTCGTTCTTAGTCAAGTTATATACGATACCTTTAGACAAGTCTACGCCGATTGCATCGCCAGCATCGATACGATCAACTTGTTCACCGATTTCCACAACTGGCAAACCAATGTTGATAGCATTACGGAAGAAGATACGTGCAAAGGAGTGTGCAATGATAACAGGCACGCCTTTAGCTTTAATAACGCCTGGTGCGTGTTCACGAGAGGAACCGCAACCGAAGTTTTTGC
>ERZ772926.1259-NODE-1259-length-12478-cov-12.963938_pt1 | contig 12478 bp, 9 predicted proteins | sample MGYA00511136_ERZ772926 | MGnify/ENA primary metagenome ERZ772926 (study PRJEB29015, sample SAMEA2737917) | human oral metagenome | biome: human oral; feature: human-associated habitat; material: dental | place: China | collected 2153 ... | reverse complement strand
CCAAGTCAAGCGGCACATGGCTCTGGGGATGGGAAAACATCAATCACTTCCCCGACGAGATCATCCGGCTTGCCAACGAGACAAAGGCATACGGCGAGGAATGGCATCTGGAGGCCCTGACAGCAGCAGAGTTCGATCTGAACGATACATTGAGTGGGCACAACCTCTCCATTGCAGCCTGCGGGATTGCGGATCATTTTGCCTACTACCGCTGTCCGCACGAGGGAGGTGCTATTTTTGTCGCGGTCGGCGGCGTGCCGGAGGAGGTCTTTGCGCCCGTCGATTTTCCGCGTTTCGTCTCTCTTCTGACGCAGTGCCTCGAGCAGTACGAGGTCAATCATCGCATCTTTGCCGAGGCGTTCCTCCTGTGGAACCGCACGCCGTACGATTGGGACGGCAGTACGCTGACCGCACACTTCACGCAGGATCTTGTCATCACATTTGAGCAGGCGGACGACGATCTGCGCATTTCGTCAATTTCGAGTTTGTAATCTCATTTCTTTTGAGGGCGTTGGCTTACAGCATCGTCCTTTTTCTTTTTCAAAAAAATATTGTACCTATTGAAATTATGATTTTTATATGCTATACTAATTTTGTAATCGAGATAATTACTAAATGTTTATGGAGGTATTTCATATGAAAATCGCAGTTGCAGCATCGAACGGGAAGGCAAGCCGTGCAGTCATCAGCGAACTGATCGCGCGCGGACATGAGGTGACGGCATTTGCACGCAGCGAGAACAAAAGTGCAGCAAAGAATTTCGTACAGAAGGACATCATGGACCTGACGAAGGACGATCTGGCAGGATTTGATGCGGTCGTGGACGGGTTCGGCGCGTATACGCCGGAGACGCTGCCGCTGCATACAAAGACAAGCCAGCATCTCGCGGATCTCGTCGCGGGTACGAAGACGCGCCTCTATATTGTCGGCGGTGCGGGCAGTCTCTATGTCGATCCGGAGCATCGTGTGCAGCTGCTCGATACCCCGGAATTCCCGGCGGAGTTCTATGCGCTGGCGAAGGCGCAGACGGAGGAGCTGGCGGCGCTCCGCTCCCGCACGGATGCAAAGTGGGTCTTTGTGAGCCCCGCAGCGGACTTCCGTGCCGGCGGGGCAAAGACGGGCAGGTATATCCTCGGCGGCGAGGAGCTGACGCTGAGCGCGGCGGGCGAGAGTATCATCAGCTACGCGGACTATGCACTCGGGATGGCCGATCTGATCGAGAGTGGGGCTCATATCGGTGAGCGCGTGTCTCTCGTGCAGGCATAAATGTGATCAAAAATCTATGAAGGAAGTGGTTCGATGTCCCTTGCTCTCATTCAAAAACTGAATGCGATGCTCCTCGCAGAGATGCCGGAGTATCGCAGACAGGCGGCGGGGGTCGGAGAGACGGAGGAAGCGCAGCGGCATCTGCTGCGTGCGCTCATGAATGTCCGTCCTCCCCTGCCGCTCACAGAGGAGTTCGTGCGCCTGCAGGATGAACTGCTCGCCGCCGAGCGGGAGGAGCGTGGCGCGATCGATGTGACGGCGCTATCCGCCGTCCCATCAGATGAGCGTATTACCCTCTGGCAGGGCGACATCACGCGCCTCTCTGCGGATGCGATTGTCAACGCGGCGAACGCAGCTCTCCTTGGCTGCTTCATCCCCTGCCACCGCTGCATCGACAACGCGATTCACAGCGCAGCGGGACTCCAGCTGCGCGCGGAATGCGCCGCGCTCATGGAGCGTCAGGGGCATCCGGAGGAGACGGGCACGGCGAAGATCACGCAGGGGTACAATCTCCCTGCGCGCCATGTCATCCACACGGTCGGACCGATCGTCAGCGGGGCCCTGACGGATGAACACAGGGAGCTCCTTGCCTCCTGCTATCGCTCCTGTCTGCATCTCGGGGCGGAGCATGGCCTCAGGAGCATCGTCTTTTGCTGCATCTCAACCGGAGAGTTTCATTTTCCAAACAAAGAAGCGGCTGAGATCGCCGTACGCGAGGTGCGGGCGTTTCTCGCGCAGAATAAATCAATGGAACGCGTGGTATTCAACGTCTTCAAAGACGAGGACCGCATGATTTACGAAAGACTGCTGTCATGAAAGAAGGCATTGCGAAACTGAAAAACGCCCTCGCCTCTGCCAAATGCATTCTCATCGGCGCGGGTGCAGGATTGTCGGCGGCGGCCGGCTACGAATACGGCGGGGCGCGGTTTTTAAAATATTTTTCGGATTTTCATGAGCGCTTCGGCATCAATGACATCTACACGGGCGGATTCTACCCGTTCCCGACGCGCGGACTGTTCTGGGCCTGGTGGAGCCGGAGCATCTACATCAACCGCTACGCGCCGATGCCGGAGAGCGATGTCTATCCGAACCTGCTCCGCCTCGCTGCGGGGCGGGATTATTTCGTCCTCACGACGAATGTCGATCATGCCTTTCAGCGCACGGGATTTGACAAGGAGCGTCTCTTCTATACGCAGGGAGATTTCGGGCTCTTTCAGAGCAGCAGGCCTGCGGGCGCATCGGCAGGAAGAACGTATGACAACGAGGAACAGGTACGCGCGATGCTCAGGGCGCAGGGATTCACATTTGCGCCGAACGGAGCACTTCTCCTGCCGGAGGACGGTGTGCCTTTGATGGAGGTGCCGGCGTATCTCATCCCGTACTGCCCGGACGACGGCACAGAGATGACGACGAATCTGCGCGCGGATGCATCCTTCGTGGAGGATGCAGGCTGGCATGCCGCTGCTGCGCGCTATGAGGACTGGCTCGTGCGCAGTGAGGGACGGCGGATGCTCCTCCTCGAGCTCGGGGTCGGGGCGAATACGCCCGGCATCATCAAGTATCCGTTCTGGCGCATGACGGCGTCGCGCGCGGATGTGACGTTCGTCTCGATCAATAAGGGAATGGCATATGTACCGGATGCGATCGCCGCGCGGAGCATCGTGATCGATGGGGATATTGCGGAGGTCTTGCGGGAGCTGCTGTAATTTCAAAGAGGAACTGCCATGCGGAGCTCCATCCGTATGGCAGTTTTGCTTTGAAATATCTTACGAAAACAATTGTGATTTGTCCTCGATGGTGTTATATTCTAAGCATCGATGATTCCATGTGCATTGATCCGTAAAATAAAAACAATAGGGAAAAATAAATAATATTTTGTTATAAATAGAAAATAAAATAAATAAATTACTTCGAAATGGAGAGAAAAACAATGATCTACGGCAGCATCCATCACGAAAAGACCTATGCATTCCTGCCTCCCGCCATACAGAAGGCGCTCTCCTTCGCGCGGACGCACGATCTCGCAGCGCTCCCGACGGGGCGCAATGAGATCGACGGGGATGCGCTCTATGTGAACATCGCGCACTATACAACAGGACCCTCTGAGGAGAAGATCTGGGAGGCGCACCGCTCCTATATCGATATTCATGTTCTCGCTGAGGGAACGGAGCGCATCGATGTCAGCCCGATTGAGCGCATGCAGACGGGCGCCTATGAGAAGGACAGGGATTTCACGCCTGCCGAGGGCGACGCAGCATCCTCTGCAGTGATGCGCCCCGGCGACTTTCTCATCTGCTTTCCGGAGGATGTGCACCGCTCCGGCGTGATGACGGACGCGCCCGCTCCGCTGAAAAAGGGGATTTTTAAAATTCGCGTGGAATAAAATTTGCACAAAAAAGCGCTCTGTTTCTCATCAGGAGAAACAGAGCGTTTTGTATGCAGATTTATTTACTCGCTCGGTGTGTCGACGATGCGGTTCATCGTCGCCATTGATGCGACGCGGTCGTTCTCGGCGATGGTCATGAGCCGGACGCCCTGCGTGTTGCGGCTGATGCGCGAGATTTCGTTGACGGAGGTGCGGATGACGATGCCCTCGGTGGTGATGAGCATGAGCTCCTGATCCTCGCGTACGACGCGGATGCCGACGACGGGACCGGTCTTCTCGGTGACCTTCATGTTGATGAGGCCCTTGCCGCCGCGGGTCTGCGTGCGGTATTCCCCCGCTGCGGTGCGCTTGCCGTAGCCGCTCTCGGTGACGGTGAGCACTTCGGAGTCGCTCTTTAGAATATCCATCGCGACGACTTCATCTCCGTCGGCGAGCATGATGCCGCGTACGCCGCGCGTGACGCGTCCCATGGAGCGCACGCCGCTCTCGGGGAAGGCGATCGCCTTGCCCAGGCGCGTGCCGAGCATGATGCGGTTCTCGCCGTCGGTGAACTTCACGCCGATGAGCTCGTCCTCCTCGTCAAGGTTGACGGCCTTCAGGCCGCTCTTGCGGATGTTTGCAAATTCGGCGAGCGGGGTCTTTTTCACAACGCCGCGCTTCGTGCCGAGGAAGAGGAAGCGGTCAGGTTTGAATTCGCGCACCTGGATGACGGCAGTGATGCGCTCGTCCGCCTCAACGGCGAGGAGGTTGATGATGGCTGTTCCCTTCGCCTGGCGGCCGCTCTCGGGAATCTCGTATGCCTTCAGAACAAAGACGCGTCCGCGGTTGGTAAAGAAGAGGATGTCATGGTGCGTCGTGGTGATGAGGAGGTCGCTGACGATGTCGGTCTCCTTCGTCCCCATGCCCTTGACCCCGACGCCCCCGCGCCGCTGTCGGCGGTAGGTGTCGAGCGGAATGCGCTTGATGTAGTTGCTCATGGTGAGGGTGACGACGACATCCTCCTCGGCGATGAGGTCGGTGATGTCCATCTCGCTCGCATCGAAGGTGATCTCGGTGCGGCGCTCGTCGCCGTACTTGTCGCGCACCTCGATGAGCTCGTCCTTGATGATGGCGAGGACTTTCATGCGGTCGGCGAGGATGCCCTTCAGCTCCTCGATCATCTTCAGGACTTCCTGATACTCCTCCTCGATCTTTTCGCGCTCGAGGCCCGTGAGGCGCTGGAGACGCAGATCGAGAATGGCCTGTGCCTGTTTCTCGGTGAGTTTGAAGCCGTCCATGAGGGCCGTGCGTGCGATGTCTGCCGTGCGGCTCTCACGGATGGTCGTGATGACAGCGTCCAGATGATCGAGGGCGATGGTGAGTCCCTCGAGGATATGGGCGCGCGCCTCGGCCTTTGCGAGCTCGTACTGCGTGCGCCGCGTGATGACATTCTCCTGGTGGCTGATGTAGTGACCGAGGATCTGTTTGAGGTTCATGATGACGGGCTGGCCGTCGACGAGAGCGAGCATGATGACGCCGAAGCTGTCCTGCAGCTGCGTGTGCTTGTACAGCTGGTTGAGGATGACGTTCGGCGCGCTGTCGCGGCGCAGCTCGATGACGATGCGCATGCCGCTGCGGTCGGACTCGTCGCGCAGATCTGTGATGCCGTCGATCTGCTTGTCGCGGACGAGCTCGGCGATCTTCTCGATGAGACGCGCCTTGTTGACCTGATACGGGAGCTCCGTGACGAGGATGCGCGGCTTCCCGCTGCTCATCGTCTCGATGTGGGCGCGTGCGCGCATTTTGATGACGCCGCGGCCGGTCGTATACGCCTTGCGGATCTCCTCGGTGCCGAGGATGAGGCCCGCAGTCGGGAAATCGGGGCCTTTGATGACGCCCATGAGTTCCTCGATGGTGGTCTCGGGATTGTCGATGAGCATCAGCGTGCCGTTGATGACCTCGACCATGTTGTGCGGCGGGATGTTGGTCGCCATGCCGACGGCGATGCCCGCGGTGCCGTTGACGAGGAGCTGCGGGAACTTCGCCGGGAGCACGGACGGCTCCTTCTCCGAGCCGTCGTAGTTGTCGACGAAGTCGACGGTCTCCTTGTCAATATCGCGCAGCATGAGCTCGGCGATCTTCGACATGCGCACCTCGGTGTAGCGCATGGCCGCGGCCGAGTCGCCGTCAACGGAGCCAAAGTTGCCGTGTCCGTCCGCGAGCATGTAGCGCATGGAGAAATCCTGCGCCATGCGGACGATGGCGCCGTAGACGGAGCTGTCGCCGTGCGGGTGATATTTACCAAGCACTTCACCGACGATGCGCGCCGACTTCTTGTACGGCTTGCTGCTCGTCATGCCGGAGCCCTGCATCGCGTAGAGGATGCGGCGGTGCACCGGCTTCAGGCCGTCGCGCACATCGGGCAGCGCGCGTGCGACGATGACGCTCATCGCGTAGTCGATGTACGAGTTCTTCATCTCGTGTTCGAGATTGACCGGGACGACGCGCCCCTGTCCAAAATCCAAATCCAAAATGTCACCTCTCCGTGTTTATTTCACAATAGAACATGATAATTATAGCATTTTCGCGGGGAAAAGTCTATGTTTTGAGAGGGGCTGCCTCATTCTGCCACAAAATATCGGCGTAAATTTTCGGCCCTCTTTCATTTGCTGTCGACAGCAGGCAATATCGTTGGCATCCAGCCGCTCTTTTTCGGACAATCTTGGGGCGTGCAGCGCCGTATGGAAGGGCATGCGAAAAGGGATTCTGCGTCCGCTCGTCGAATAAACAGCGGAGGAACGGCAAAGAGGAGGGACGATGTGGAGGATATGCAGGAGCTGCGGCGGGCGATTCTGCTGCGTGCAAACGAGCTCTACGAGGCAAAGGAATATGTGCGTGCGGCGGAGGTAGCACGGGAGCTGCTCGCGGCTCTGCCCGAGGATGCCGAGATGCGCTATATCCGTGCGGCCGCCCTGACTGCATGCGGCTCCTATGCGGAGGCGCGTGCGGAGATCGCCCGCATCCGCACGGTAAATCCGGCGCATGCAGGCGCAGCGCGGCAGGAGATCTACATCGACCGCGCGGAGGGAAAGATCAAAGCGGAGATCGCGCATCTCCATGCGCTGATCGCCCGGCTGAAGGAGCGCATCGCCGCAGAGGAAGAGAGCCGCGCCTACTGCACGGTCTTTCTCGCGAGCGCATACAGTCTCCTCGGCGCCGCGCTGAGCCGCGCGGGCGCAGTCGAGGACGCCGTCGCGGCGTTCCTCTCCTCCAGCCAGCTCGAGACGGAGCGGGAAAAAAAGGCCGTCGAGTACAGCAATGCGCTCTTTGCCGCAAACTATCTGCCGGCGCATCGGCGCGCGGCATATGCGGGGCTTGCGCGCGGATATGCCGCTCTTTACGCCGATGTGCTGCCTCTCTCCTCTCCGGAGGACGTCGTGCGCGGGCACGACCGCATCCGCATCGGCTATATCTCGCCCGATCTGCGCACGCATCCGGTGGCGACGCTGCTGCAGCCGCTCCTGCAGTTCTTTGACCGCACGGCATTCTCGGTGTACTGCTATGCGAACTGCGCCGCGGACGAAACCTCCCGGCGGCTGCGCGCAGCCGCCGATGCATGGCGGAATATCCGCGGCATGACGGCAGAGGAGGCGGCAGCGCTCGTGCGGCGCGACGAGATCGATATTCTCGTCGATCTGGCGGGGCATACGCAGGACAACTGCCTGCCCGTGCTCGCGCATAAGCCCGCACCGGTGCAGGTGACCGGCATCGGCTATTTCAATACGACGGGACTGCCTGCCGTAGACTACATGCTCTCGGATGTGTATGTGGACCCTGCAGGCGCGGCGGACGAATCCTTTACGGAGGAGATCATCCGCCTGCCGCACAGCCACTTTTGCTATACGCTGCGCGCGGATCTGCCCGATGTCGCCCCGCTGCCGATGGAGCGGCGCGGCTGTGCAACGTTCGGCAGCTTCAACAATTTCAGCAAGGCGACGGACGAGGTGCTTGCACTCTGGCAGCGCGTGCTGGAGGCTGTGCCCGGAGCGCGTCTCCTCGTCAAGAGCAAACTCTTTGACAGCGCCGAGGGGCGGGAGATCGCAGCGGAACGTTTTGCGCGCGCGGGCATTCCGATGGAGCGCACGGAGATGCGCGGGTTCAGCCGCGCGCATCTCTCAGAGTACGCGGATGTGGATATTGCGCTCGATACGTTCCCCTATACGGGCGGCATCACGACCTGTGAGGCGCTCGCGATGGGCGTGCCGGTTGTGACGCTCCGCGGGACGAGCCACGGAGCGCGCTTCGGAGAGAGCCTGCTCGCCAATGCGAACCTGCCCGAGCTCATCGCCGCGTCGCCCGAGGACTACGTGCGGATCGCGGCGGCTCTCGCCTCTGCGCCCGACACGCTGCGCATCCTGCGGAGGAATCTGCGTGCGATTCTCGGGCGCGCGCCGCTGACCGATGCGCGCGGCTATGTGCGCGATGTGGAGCACGCCTATCGGGAGATCTGGGAGCGATTCGCGCGTGCTTGACGAAGTGGGAGCAGGCGTGCCTATCGCAGACACAGAAAAAGGCGCTGCTGGTGAACAAAAAAATGCCGCCGAAGGATCCATTGCCTTCGGCGGCATTTTTTCGTTTTTGTATGGGCTCAGCGTGCCGCGTTTCCGAGTAGTTCGCGCGTGTGTGCGGCGACGTCCTCGGGCGTGAGGTCGGTGCGGCGTGCGACACCGGTGTCGAGCGCTGCCTTTGCGACGGCGGCGGCGACGGTCGGCGCGACACGCGGGTCGAGCGGGCTCGCGATGATGTTGGTCTCGTTGAGCTCAGACTCCGGGATGAGGGATGCGATGGCACCGGCAGCAGCGATCTTCATCTCCTCGTTGATCTCCTTCGCACGCACGTCGAGCGCGCCGCGGAAGATGCCCGGGAAGGCGAGCAGGTTGTTGACCTGATTCGGGAAGTCCGAGCGGCCGGTGCAGACGATGCGTGCGCCCGCGGCCTTTGCCTCGTCCGGCAGGATCTCGGGCACGGGGTTCGCCATCGCCATGACGACGGGCGCGGGGCTCATGGTCCGGATCATGTCCTGTGTGAGGCTGCCAGGTGCGGAGACGCCGATGAAGATGTCCTTGCCCTTGACGACCTCGGCGAGCGTGCCGTGCTCCTTCTGGAGGTTGGAGACCTTGGCGATGCTCTCCTTGTACGGGTTCATGTTCTCCTTGCGGCCCTCGTAGATGGCACCGGTGGTGTCGCAGAGGACGACGGTCTTTGCGCCGTAGGCGAAGAGGAGGCGTGCGATGGCCTGACCCGCAGCACCTGCGCCGTTGATGACGATCTTCGCGGTCTTCAAGTCGCGGTCGAGGTACTTGTATGCGTTGAGCAGGGCAGAGACAACGACAATCGCCGTGCCGTGCTGGTCGTCGTGGAAGACGGGGATGTCGAGCGTCTTCTTCAGCTCGTTCTCGATGTCAAAGCACTGCGGCGCCTTGATGTCCTCGAGGTTGATGCCGCCGTAGGTCGGCGCGATGAGTTGGCAGACCTTGACGACATCCTCGACCTTCGGGCTGTCCACGCAGACGGGAACGGAGTCGACGCCGGCGAAGCCCTTGAAGAGAATGGATTTGCCCTCCATGACAGGAAGTCCTGCGCCCGCGCCGATGTTGCCGAGACCGAGGACGGCGGTGCCGTTCGTGACGACAGCGACCATATTGCCCTTCGTTGTGTAGTCGTAGATGGTCTCGGGCTTCTCCTTGATTGCAAGGCACGGCGCCGCGACACCCGGCGTGTAGGCGCGGCTGAGGTCGTCGCGCGAGCCGAGGGGCACGGTCGGGACGGTTGCCAGCTTGCCGTGATGGCTCTTGTGGAGCTCGAGTGCCTCTGCGTCAAATTTACTTGCCATGATGAATCTTCCTTTCTGCGGGAAATCTCCCGTTTGCTCTCCTAGGGAATTACGCATAAAATGGGGGGGCGTTCGTGCAGCACTCACACGTGAGAGAACCCATGCCGTCCAAAGCGCCCCTTCCACCGCTTGCGCGGTCCCCCTCCCCCGTGGCGACGGGGGAGGCTTTTATCGCCCTACTCCCCTTTGCCGAGGCTGCCGCTGCGTGCCGGCGCATCACTGTCTGTGAGCGAGGAGCGCTGCGATGGCTGTTCGGCGGAGTCGGATGTGCTCTGACGTGAGCTGGCGTGGCGCGTGTCGGAGGAGCTTGTCGTCTCGCTCGCACGGCCGGGGCGCGATGTGCGCTCGTCTGAGGTATCGCGACCATTGGTGCGCGTGCGGTCGGTACTGCTGCGCGTGTCCTTCGCATCGGTATCGTCCTTGTCGGAGGACTTTTTGCGGCTGCGCGTGTCGAGCGCCTCGTCCGCGCTGACGGCGCGTCCGACGGAGGTGTCTCCTGCGGGCAGCTCGGTGGCGTCCGCGGGGATGGACTCCTCGTACTCACGCACGGCACGCTCCATGCGGCTGCGCTCAGTATTCGTCAGGGTGACGCCGAGGGCGTTCGCCATGCCGCGCCGCAGCTGCGCCATGTCGGGGATCCAGTAGCTGACCTCGTCGATGTAGAGCGGGCGACCGGGCACCATCTCGGTGCGGAGCCCCTTTGCCTGCGACTCCTTGAGCGTGCCGATGAACTCGAGCATCTGGCGGACGCTGAGGTCGGTTTTTACGCTGTCGATGACACTGGAGATGATCGCGGGCAGGCGGGGCAGGATGGCGGGTGTGGTGACGGCGTCGACGCAGGCGCGCATGAATTTCTGCTGGCGCTTGACGCGGCCGATGTCGCCCTCCTCGTCGCGGTAGCGCACGTAGGTGACGGCGGTCTTGCCGTCCATGTGCTGCATCCCTGGGCGCAGGTCGATGATGAGCCCGCCGTCGTCATCCCACGGATCCTCGTAGTACATCCGCTTCTCGACGTCGATGTCGATGCCGCCGATGGCATCTACGATCTTTTGAAAGGCGTGGACGTTGATGATGACGTAGTGGTCGATCTGTATGCCGAGGAAGTCCTCCACGGTGCGCTGTGTGAGCTTTTCGCCCCCGTAGGCGTACGCGGCGTTGATCTTGTCGTAGCCGTTGCGCGGGATGGCGACGCGTGTGTCGCGCGGGATGGAGAGAAGCGAGGCCTCATTCTTTACAGGGTCGATGGTCGCGACCATAAGTGTATCGCTGCGCCCCACATCATCGCTGCGCTCGTCGACGCCCATAATCATGATCGTTGCCTTGTCCTTTGCCGTGAGCAGCTCCTCCTTGTGCTCCTTCTGCGCGCGGTCGAGCAGGCTGCTCTGCGCGAAAAACGCGCCCGCGACGGCAGCGAGGACAAAGACGAGGATGGTGCCGAGCAGGACGTACGGCCAGACACGTTTCTTCGTTGATCGTCTTTTCGGTGGTAATGTTGTCAAAACGGGATCGATCCTTTCCTCCCTTAGATGGATTCCCTACCTACGGACGTGTATTCAGCGCGGTGCGGTTGCGTTCCTGTGCACGCACTGCTAAAATAATCTCATCCGTTCAGTATCACATAATATATAGCAAACGCGCGGAATATGCAAGGTATACTTCAATAAGAATCTAGGAAGGACGCGGCTTCATGGGCGTTGAAATCGAACGAAAATTCAAGGTTGCCGATGATTTCCGACCGACGGGCGTCGGAATCCCAATGGCTCAGGGTTATCTCTCGCGCGATCCGAAGCGAACCGTACGAATCCGAATTGCAGGTATGCAGGGATACCTCACGATCAAGGGCGAAACGCACGGTGCGGCGCGGCTCGAATACGAGTATGAGATCCCCGCAGAGGAGGCGCGGGAGCTGCTTGCGCTCTGCGAGCAGCCGCTCGTGGAGAAGACGCGCTACCGCGAGACCGTTGCAGGGCATGTCTGGGAGGTCGACGTCTTCCACGGCGCGAACGCAGGGCTCGTCGTCGCGGAGATCGAGCTTGCGTCCGAGGCGGAGGATTTTTCCCTGCCCGCGTGGGCAGGCGCGGAGGTCACGGGCGAAAAGCGCTACTATAATTCCGCACTGATCGCATATCCCTACAATATGTGGAGTGCGGAGGATCGCGGAGATTGAGGCGTTGCCTTTCTGTGCATACTGTGGAAAACGATGGGGATAACAGGGGAAAAATCTGCGGGAGATTTCCACAAAGCTGTGGACAAATCCCCTCAGATATTCTACAAAATATAGAATTTGAGGGAGAAAATTATCCAATATATGGGGTTATCCACTGTTTTATCCACATTATCCACAGAAATTGAAAAATCGTTCGCTAAAATTATGCACACTGTGTAAAACTATGTGGATAAAGGTGATTTCAGCCTTTTGAACAATTTTATCCACAGAGTTCTGCACAGGTGTGGATAACTTTCTCAGGTTGTGGATTTCATCAAATTACAAAAGACAGAAGGGAATTTTTACCGATGGAAGAATGGGAAATCTGCCTGCGTCTTGTGCTTTCCTGCGCGATGGGCGGCATCATCGGCTACGAGCGTCAGATGCGACACAAGTCGGCAGGTCTCAGGACGAATATGTTGGTCGCGCTCGGATCGTGCCTGATCATGCTCATGTCGCAGGCGCTCTACGATCACGTCGAGGGGAAGACGAATGCGGATCCTGCGCGGCTTGCGGCACAGGTGGTAAGCGGCATTGGCTTTCTCGGCGCGGGCGCGATCATGAAGGAGGGGCTCACGGTCACGGGTCTCACGACGGCGGCGACGCTCTGGGTGGTCGCAGGTGTGGGACTCGCGGTCGGTGCGGGCTTTTATCTGAGTGCGGGCGTGACGACGGCGATCGTCTTTCTGATCCTCGGCAACCTCTCGCGCCTCGACGCATGGGTCGACCACGATCACATGCTCTCGCT
>ERZ772926.1258-NODE-1258-length-12482-cov-4.716504_pt1 | contig 12482 bp, 10 predicted proteins | sample MGYA00511136_ERZ772926 | MGnify/ENA primary metagenome ERZ772926 (study PRJEB29015, sample SAMEA2737917) | human oral metagenome | biome: human oral; feature: human-associated habitat; material: dental | place: China | collected 2153 ... | reverse complement strand
AGCTTGAATGATGAGTTTTGAGCATTCGATACAAGGAGATGCTGTCACATAAAGCGTTGATCCTTCGCTATTATTGCCACTTCGAGCAAGTTTCGTAATAGCATTAGCTTCAGCATGAAGGACATAAGGCTTTGTTACGCCCAATTCATCCTCACATACATTTTCAAAACCACTTGGTGTGCCGTTATAGCCATCGCTAATAATCATCTTATCCTTCACAACCAACGCACCTACCTGACGACGTTTACAATAGGAGTTCTCAGCCCAAATACGTGCCATACGAAGATAACGATAATCAACAGCAGTTTTATTACTTCCTTCTACAGAAGCAGAAGACGTTGAAATATGTTCTATCGAATGCTCATTAATCATTGTCTTGATAGTTTTTTGTAAATAATCACGGAACAAAAGAAAACAGCAATTAGTCTTTCTTCTGCGAAACAATATCTTTAAAGATAGTTCAACATTAAAAAGCTATTACTGCCCCTTGGTAAGTCCATCTCTCTCTTTCAGCGCATCAATTGTTGGTTCTCCGCCACGGAAACGCTTATAGAGTGTCATGGGATGTTCTGTTCCTCCACGTGAGAGAATATTATCTCTGAAACGCTGTGCAGTAGCTTGATTAAAGATTCCTTCTTTCTTAAATACACTGAAAGCATCAGCATCAAGAACCTCAGCCCACTTGTAACTATAATAGCCAGCGGCATATCCTCCAGCCATAATGTGAGAGAATTGCACGGTCATACATGTATCCATACGCTGCTCATCAATGATTGCTGGCGCCCATGCTTTCTTCTCAAATGGGATGATATCTTCTGTGAACTCGTTCTTCTGCGTGTAATAAGCCATGTCTAAAAGTCCGAAACTAACCTGTCGCAGACAAGCTGTTGCTGCACCGTAGTTACGACTCGCAATAACCTTATCAATCAACTCATCTGGCATTGGTTCACCAGTCTGATAATGGAAAGCAAAGGTACGAAGGAAGTCTTTCTCAACCGCAAAGTTCTCCATAAACTGAGAAGGAAGTTCTACAAAGTCCCACCAAACATTGGTTCCTGATAGACTCTCGAAACGCGTGTTAGCAAATATACCGTGAAGCGAATGACCAAACTCATGCAAGAAGGTCTCAACCTCACCTAATCTTAACAATGCAGGCTTATCCTCTGTAGGCTTAGAGAAGTTCATAACAAGAGAGGCATGTGGGCGTACATTTGTACCATCACGCTCAATCCACTGACCTTGGAACTCTGTCATCCATGCACCGTCACGCTTTCCTTTACGTGGGTGGAAGTCAACATAGAGTACAGCTAAATAACTACCATCCTTATCGTAAACCTCATACGGCTTTACATCAGGATGATAAACTGGTATATCCTTGTTCTCTTTGAAGGTAATACCATAAAGACGTGTAGCCAAGCCAAAGACACCCTTAATAACATTCCCTAACTCTAAGTAAGGGCGAAGCATCTCGGGATCAAGGTCGTATTTCTTCTTTTTCAGCAACTGACTATAATAAGCTAAGTCCCAAGGCTCCATTTTGAAGCCTGCACTTTCTTCTTCCTTAGCAAATGCTTCTACTTCCTTACGTTCCTGAATAGCTGTTGGCTTATAAGCCTCTATAAGGTCATTGAGGAGTTTATACACATTCTCAACCTTCGTAGCCATGCGATGTTTCATCACATAGTCAGCAAAGGTATCATAACCAAGAAGTTGCGCCATCTCTCTACGAAGATTTATCAGACGCTTACAAAGTTCAAGGTTATTGGTGTCGTTATCTTTTATACAAAGCGTATTGCGCGCCATATAGAGGTCTTTACGCAATTCACGCTGAGTACTATACATCATAAATGGACCATAGCTCGGGGCATCCAAAGTAAATACCCAGCCTTCTAATCCATGCTCTTTCGCAGCTTCATGTGCCGCTTCACGTGCTGAATTAGGAAGTCCATCAAGCTGTTGTTCATCAGTAATATGCAGAGTATAGGCTTTATTCTCCTTCAACACATTCTGTGAAAACTGCAGTGATAGCATTGAGGCTTCCTCAGTAAGCTTGCGCAAACGGTCCTTTCCTGCTTCATCCAACAACGCACCACTACGAACAAAGCCCTCATAACTTTTCTCTAACAAACAGTTTTCCTCTGGTGTCAACTCTCCATGATGTTCATAAACATACTTGACACGCTCGAAAATCTTAGGATTTAAGCTAACATCATTACTATGCTTCGTGAGAATAGGACTCATTTTCTGAGCCAAAGCATCCATTTCATCATTGGTCTCAGCACTTAGCATATTAAAGAACACACTCTCCACACGACTTAGAAGGTCATAGTAATGTTTACGCCCCTTAACCTCGTCCTCTGGTATAATCGTATTTTCAAAGGTAGGTTCATCAGGGTTATTGATAATCTTCTCAATCTGCTCGTCCTCACGTCGAATACCTTCCATCATTGCTTCTTCATAATCAGCAAGTGTAATACGGTTGAAAGGTACTGTATTATGTGGTGTATCGTAAGGTCGGAAGAAAGGATTTACACGTTCTTTCTCCCCTGTTATACTGTCTGTCATGTCTTTTCTTGCTTTCTCTTAATTTAATTTACAAAGGTAACTCAAAAAAAGGAAAATACTATATAAAGAGGTGGAATTTAACGCAATTTTGTTTCTATATTACGAGTAAAGCAATAAGTATCTGCTAATAGGAGTAAGTTTTGTTCAGACACCACTTATGTTTAATGTTAGAAAAAGTGATATTATAGTAAGAAATATTCGAAATCGAAAAGTCTTTAAGAACAAACTCTCCATGTAAAAATGTCTTATTATACCATTCAAACGAGTGGGTATCCTTTGATAGTACTATTCTTTTTTACCAACAAGTAGCCTGTTTCTCAGCAATAAATCAGATGGTGCTTACCAACAGCACCAGTGGTGTTTACGACCAGCACCAATTGTGCTTACCAACAGCACTACATGTGATAGGTAACAACACAAAGATAAAAGTTAGTTCTATCCTCTTAAAGTCTCCAACTGTGGAACTATAATAATTCCCCTACTCATTGTCAATAGTCCTTCATTTTGTAAGGCATTGAGCATACGAGAGACATTAAGACGACTTTGATGTAGCTCTTTAGCAAGCTCTTCCATCCTTATTCTCAACACCTTACACCCAGCTTGTGTAAGGCAACGAAGACGCAGAAAGTTAACAAACTGCTGACGAATATCACTGGATTGTTGTCTCCATGGGATACGACTCATTCGCTGTGCCTGCATAGAAATACTATTGAGAAGATTAAGACGGAAAATAAGGTAAGAATCAAGTAATCGTAAAACTTCTGCTTTATCCAACGAAAGCAAACTACAATCAGTATGCGCTATAAAATCCTTTGTATAACGTTGCTGTAATCCAAAGAGGTGTTCAGGCTGAATAACAGCAGGAGCAGAAAGTTCTTCTTCTATACGATAACGATAGTTATCAGCATAGCTAACGACACGAAGCGTACCACTCATCAGAAAGAAGAGTTGTGTACATTTATCATCCGTGCTTACAAGTGGCCTGTCAACTGCCAATTTATGAAAGCCAAACTTTGTTTGCCCCACAATATCAGACAATTCATCCGTACTTATACCGATAAAAAGTGGTAGTTCAATGAGTTTATCGTAGAGCTGAAGCATAACATTAATAAGAAATTATATAGCCGCTTTCTGCTTAGAAAGCGGCTATCTTCATTATTCTACAAACTTTCCTTTCATAGAAGGGCTATACCATACCTGCAAATTACCTTTTGCATCTGAATAGATGAAATAAGCCATCAACTCTGGGTGACGCTCAAGCAATTTGCGTGATTTTTCAATTCCCATAACCATAAAGGCAGTAGCATAAGCATCAGCAGTAGCACAGTTTTTTGCTAAAACAGTAGCCGAAAGAAGCGAATGTTGTACAGGATAACCCGTTTTAGGATCAATCGTGTGTGCATATTTCTTTCCTCCTTTATAATAGAAGTTACGATAGTTTCCACTCGTAGCCATAGCCTTGTCAGTGACATTCAATACGGTTTGAATCTCTTGATTAACCTTCGCACTATCATCTGTTGGTTTTGTAACTCCAATCTTCCATGGCAGGCGTTGCTCACTATTACCCATCGTTACAATCTCACCACCAATCTCCACCATAAAGTTTTTAATACCATTACGACGTAAGAAACGAGCTACTATGTCTGATCCATAACCTTTAGCAATAGCAGAACAATCAAGCATTACACCTTTATTCGTCTTCTGAATGGTGTTGCTAACAAGTTTCACCTTATTATATCCAACTATTTGATGCAAACTATCAATCGCCTGCTTAGAAGGGTGTTGACCCGTCTTAAAGCCAAAGCCCCACATATTTACCATAGGAGCAACCGTAATATCAAAAGCCCCATCTGTCTCTTTTGAAATTGACTCGGCGAGTGTAAAGACTTCTCTGAACATTTCATTTACCTTAACAGGCTTGTTCTGATTAATCTGTGATATCAGTGAATTGGTTTCAAAAGTTGAAAAGGTCAGGTTTACCTTCTTCAATTCTGCTTCTATCTGCGGTTGAAGGTCTTCATCGCTTTGGTAGGTTATATTATAAACTGTACCAAAGATAAAGCCCTTGTTATGCTGATAAGGCATTGAGTGCTGACAACGAACAATAGCTATTGAACCGATAATCAGCACAAGTAGAAAAGGTACTTGCCAATATATTTTTTTCTTATTCATATAATGTTTATTAATTAAGAGTTAAAGAGTAAATTAGAATTAGAAGGAAAAAGATGAGAATTAAGAGTTAATTCTTTTCTTAGCATAACGCTTAAAGCATATACAACTATTTTCTACTTATTATAAACAACTTACTCATTATAATTCAAATAACACATTAAAAGTTGCACCAAGTCGTGATGAACCTCCACGACCATAGCCTGGGACGTACCATGCTTCGCCTATATCGCCCATCTTATGAGCAAGGCGTAGTTTATAACGAACGCTCCAACCCATACGAATAGGACCAAAAATCTTTGCATCAACACTGCCAACAAGCTCCGCCCAAAGCTGACTTCCCTTGTTACCAAGAGCACCATAAGATGATTGTGTTCCCCAAATAGGGTCAGCAATACCTGGACTAAGAACATCATACTTGAACGAGGTATACCCCACTCTACCGCCCACTAAGAAGCGATAGTCATCATGTTTATTCTTTAGCATATTGAAATCACAGCCCACACGCCCATAGGGTACACTGGTCTTAAAGTTCGTCCCAGTAGTCTCGTCAGTCTTATCTGCCTGCCCAATGCCCGCCTCGATGATAGGAAAGTATCTATCCTTAATATTTACACGAAGCAAAGCCTCATACTGACCGTATGAAGCAAGCCAGCGCATACTTGGTCCTACAAGGTCAACACCAACTGCTACTCCCCTAAAGAATGGAATAGTATCTTCCTTAACCTTTGGGACAGACGGTCGGCGCTGTGCATTAGCTGTTGTTGGAAACAGCAGAAGCAAAGCATTAAGGATTAGTAAAACTGATAAGTATATGCTCTTTCGTACCATCATAATCAACGTTAGGATTACTGATTTCTATCTGACTTACACGCGTACCTTTTGCCGAAACAGCTGTAAGGGTATGGAAGAATGCTGGAGGACAATCAACACTCTCGAAGTGACTTATATTCGTCTTCGATATTGTTACTGTATCTATCGTTGTCACGCCTGCCTTACTCGTGAATACAAAGCGTAACTTATCGCTATCACCACTATAACTCATCGGTAAACTAAACTTCGTCGTATTAACCTGTTTGTTCAATAGAATGGTGTCGGTCCTGTTCTCACGTATAGCTGAGATAGTAAGTGTATCATGCAAAGTATCACCCTGAACAACATAATTAGCCCGAACACCATTGGTTACAGGACAATCTATGTCAGAACAAGAACTCAGCCAACTTAGTCCTCCAAAAAGAAGTACAAAGATACTGATACTGCTTACTATATGTCTGATTTTTCTATAGTTCATTATCTTTTATTGATATCTATATAAAGAGCAAACTGTACTAACCTCTCATCAGTTACCACTTCAGAAAGCTGTCACATTATATTTCTTTCTCAATCTGATAGTCATTCCGCTTTGGATTACTACGACTGATAAGGTCGCCTATAAAACCGGCAAGGAAGAGCTGTGTACCTAAAATCATCGCAACGAGTGCAATGAAGAACGAAGCATGATTTGAAAGCAAATCTCCATAAACGCCATTCACAAGCATTACCACCTTCTCAACAATCAACCAAAGGAACGCAATAAAGCCAATGAAGAACATAAACGAACCCATCAAACCAAAGACATGCATTGGCTTCTTACCAAAGTTAGTAAGGAACCAGAGTGTCAATAAGTCCAGATAACCATTAAAGAAACGATTAATACCAAACTTTGATTTGCCATACTTACGTGCCTGATGGTGTACAACCTTCTCACCGATACGTGCAAATCCAGCCTCTTTAGCAAGATAAGGGATATAACGGTGCATCTCACCATACACCTCAATATTCTTCACAACATCACGACGATAAGCCTTTAAACCACAGTTAAAGTCGTGCAAATTATGCACACCGCTAATCTTACGTGCCGTAGCATTGAAAAGCTTTGTAGGTATAGTCTTTGTCAATGGGTCATAACGCTTCTGCTTATAGCCACTGACAAGGTCGTACTTCTCCTCCATTATCATACGATAAAGCTCGGGTATCTCATCAGGAGAATCCTGTAAATCAGCATCCATCGTTATGACAACATCCCCTTTTGCAGCATTAAAACCACAATAGAGTGCTGGACTCTTACCGTAGTTACGGCGGAACTTTATGGCATGAACGTGTTCTGCATCCTTATGATGCAATTCCTCAATAACATCCCAGCTCCTGTCTTTAGAGCCGTCATTGATAAATATTATTTCATACGTGAAACCATTAGCGTTCATTACGCGCTGAATCCACGCGTATAATTCTGGTAGACTTTCTTCCTCATTATAAAGAGGAATAATTACTGATATATCCATATTCTGAATTAGGAGTTTTCTATTAGATATGAGGAGTTAATTAAATTCTATCTTATGATGGTTGATTCTTTACTTTTTTAGACATAATTGCTGCAATAAATAGCGAGAAAAAACCACCCAATATCACTGCATATACAAAACTGCTGGCAGCCAAAGAGAATGGTTGGAAAGCTTCAGACAATGCCGTAATAAACTGTTTGTATGGAATACCTATAGCCGCAAGAAGACTTTTACCTTCGTTACTGGAATAGATATTAGTAACCATCATGAGTAATTTCCCTTTGTCAAGATACTCCATATAAAGCCACTGCAACAAACTGAAGATAATTGCAGAATTAAAGAAAACACGTAAACAATAGAACAGAGCACGACGAAAAGAGATAACTCCATTGCGTCCCTCCTCACGAAAAACCTTCAGTCGATAAGCTACAAAGAAAGGTGTCGAGAGAGAGAGTAAGAAACTAAATTGTGCCAAAACTGGTAGAACAGTCATACCCAATAAGCACGCAAAACTTGCCGCCCAAATGATAGCAAGATAAATACCATCATAACGAGCATAAGCTGTCAGTTGTTTAAAATCTTCATTAATCATGCTACAAAAGTACTGATTATTTATTATAAATAATGTGGCAGTCTACCAAATTTATATTTTTTTGTTAAAAACAGAAAAAGTTCTGTATCCTTTTTGCCAGTATTAAATAAAATCTGTATCTTTGCACCCGCTTTAACAGCAATGAAAAAGCAGAAGACGGACAAGTCTCTTACGACCAGCTCCCTTTGAATCCCCCAGGACGGGAACGTAGCAAGGGCAGAAGGTTGTAGCGGTGCGATAGGAATCGCTTGTCCACCCCGCCTCTTTAGCTCAGTTGGCCAGAGCACGTGATTTGTAATCTCGGGGTCGTTGGTTCGAATCCGACAAGAGGCTCAAATTAATAGAATGACTAAGAACAGAAAAGAAGGTATGTCGTGAGGCATACCTTTTTTGGTATGCTCGGCATGAGCATTGCCTAACGCGTGGACCCCGAAACCCATGATTTGATGTCGCTGTAAATTAATAGAACCCTCTTTAATTGTTGTCTGGTAAATATCTTCCACACAAGTTATTCATTAGTAACTTATTACTATGGACCTCACATGCCATGTTTTATCAATGTGCTGTTGCCCAACACGCATGGTGTCAGTGGTGAACACCATTGGTGCTATTGGTAAACACGCATGGTGCTAAGGGCTAAACACATTGCAACATGCTATCAAAGTGAGGATAACTTGTTGTAAAAAAGAGTCATACTGTGCCAGACAGCACTAAATGCAAAATATCTATTTCCTAATCGTCCATTGGAAGGTACTGCATGGTAATCCCACTTCATTCACAAGATTTGCACGTGTGAAGGGCTGCCAGCCATAACGGACAAAGCGAGGGCGTGTAACAGAAGACGACCTAACAAGAATCGTGTTAGGCGATGTTATCTGTGCTTCTGCAGGATAAAAAATACCATCTGCTCCTGACACCTCGAAACCAATAATATGACTACCATTAACTGACAGCGACTGCGCATGTGTAAATTGCAATTCAAGACCATTGTCTTTCACTAATACAGAATGGCAGACTGGTCCCTCAGACTCAATCTTATAATCATAACTATGGTGCAATGCCTGTAAGCCAAGACGATTTCCAACTGGTTTTTTATTGGTATAATGCACATCTAATGAGTCACCCACATCTGTTGTCACAACCATCCACGTGTTACGTAACGTTGGTGCCATCCGACGCTGCGAGTCACGGAAACGTGGCCATGAAGGACGATTTAGACTGGAGAGTTGTACAAAATAGAATGGTAATTCTGGATTATGGAAGAAACGACGCCAACTCTTCTCTAACATTGGGAAAAGTCGTTCGTGTAGCTCTATGTTGTGTGCATTTGACTCACCTTGATACCAAACAACACCCTTGATAGCATAACCTTTCAAAGGTAACATACCAGCTTCAAACATATAAGCAGGTGCATAAGGATGACGTTGCAATGGATTCTTACTCACACTGATATTTTGTAAAGCTCGCTCACGCGCCCATTTCATTCCGTAGTCGCCATGAAACCAATCACGCAGAATAGCTGGCATACGCTGTTCTAACGTCTGACGATCTATCCATGACTCAGTTGTTGTTCCACCAACAGCATTACAGATAATACCAACAGGGACCTGCAAGCTGTCAGCAAGTTTCTTTCCGAAGTGATAAGCCACAGCCGAGAAATCACCCAAAGACTCACAAGAGCAGTTACGCCATGGTCCAATGCGAAGATACTGATGACGATTAACAGAGTCGCAAGCACCAGCCGACCATGCCACAGCAGTCGTTGGATAAATTGCAGACATATTAAAGAGATGTAAGCGAGTCTGACTATCAGCCTCATCTAAATCTTGCTTTCTACTCTGTACAGCATTCACAGGCAATTCCATATTCGACTGTCCAGAACAAAGCCATACCTCTCCAACATATATATCCTTAACCGTAAGCTTTTCTTTCTTCGTACTTATCATTGCTTTATAAGGTCCACCAGCCTTCTCTGCTGGGAAAGCAACTCTCCACTTCCCTGCTCCATCAGCTACAGAAGATAGCGCACGACCATTAAAATTCACCTTAACAGTTTCGCCCGTATTTGCCTTTCCACGGAATACGATTGGTCTGTTACGCTGAACAACCATACCATCTGTATACAATGGAGAAAGTGCAAGACCTCCATAATTGCCTGTCAAAGCACCATATACGGTTTCAGCAATAATCTTAGCACCCTCAGCATTTGGATGGATAGCATCTGCAAAAAGGTCAGGACGGCTGTATAAAGGTGTATTCAAGTCAATCAATGGTGTTCGTGTAGCAGCAGCAACTTGTCGTATATGCTTCTGAATCTGCGCATGCCAGTCACGTGTACCACTATCAAAACGAGGGTGACGATCAAAGATAGGAGTCATAAGACAAATCCAAATCTTAGCCTTGGGGTTTGCCTGACGAAAACTATCAATCAACTGGATATAATCAGCATTAAAATCCTCACTATGCTCTGGCCAGTTACGTGGATCAGTATCATTGAGTCCAAGATGAATAACAACAAGGTCTGCTTTGAAATCCAAAGCCTCTTTATACTCTTTTTGGTCAACATAAGGACGATGCCCGAGGTGAAGCAACGTAGTACCAGAGTGCCCGAAGTTTCTAACTTCATACCCTCTACCTAACATCTGCTGCAGTTGTGCTGGATAACAATTGTTTTCCCTATCGGTGATTGTCATTCCCCATGTCACACTATTTCCCACACATGCGACCTTAATCTTTCCACCTGCAACGGCAGTCAGAACCATAAGGAGTAGACCAAACAATACAATTGTTCTTTTCTTCATAATCATTTATAATGTAGTAATGAAAGATTTTGCTTTTTCTTAAAAACTTAACTCATGGATAAGTTCCGTACAAAGGTAAATATAATATATGAATAAAGGATATACTCCAAATGACAAAAACGAAACTGTGGCAAATTATCATACAATAAACATAAGAACATGATAAATCTTATAGACTACCGACAATTCTTGTAACATTACAATATCTTATTTCCTGAAAAGAAAAATATCATAAATTTCTAAACCTTTAAACTATAAAAAGTCCTTTGTCAGAAGAAGACCGGGACTTATTTTCTTCAATAAAGACAAAAAAATACATGTGTTCGCACACATTTTTTCAATGAAAAAATAATCTACGAAAAGTTTGCATGAAAAGTAAAAATAACATATCTTTGTGCCTGTTATCCTGAAAACAATCTTTTACCTTTAAAAGACTAATACCTATTGAGTAAAGAAAGCGATCACCTGTGAAGGTCATCGCTTTTTCTTTTTAACCCACATAGTGGGTCATTAGAGCCTACAATTTTAGGACTGACCCCCAATTTCTACTGAGCCGTTTTAGGACTGACCCCTTATAAGGAGGTTATAATGAGTAATAACCTGAACTCGGGATAAGAAATGTCTGTAAAAAGTTGGTAATCTCATTATATTTTTGTAACTTTATAGTTGAAAATCAATCAATTACAATAAATATAACAATGATTACCAAGGACAAAATTACTGAAATTTTCTGTATTGCAGATGACTTTTGCAAAGAATTTGAGTTAGAAACTGATAAAATAGGTCTCTCAGAAAGGAATAAAGGATGTCATCGCCATCGCAGGTGGCGTATGAGTAAGTCTGAAATCATAACGATATTAATTTGCTTCCACTTTAATTCCTATCGTAATTTTCGTCACTATTATACCTTTTTCGTAAAAGAGCATTTAGCAGATTTATTTCCAAATCAATTGTCTTATAATCGTTTTCTTGAATTAGAGGCAAGAGTCTCTGTAGAGATGATGATGTTCCTGCAGATATGTTGTTTTGGGAGGTGTACTGGTATTAGTTTTATTGACTCAACTTGTATTCCAGTTTGTCATAATAAACGTATTTGTCGCAATAAGGTTTTTAGAAATTATGCAACAAGGGGTAAGAGTACAATGGGATGGTATTTTGGATTCAAACTACATCTTATCTGTAATGAAAGAGGTGAGATTCTAAACTTTATGCTCACTAAAGCAAATGTTGATGACCGAGACGAAAATGTATTTAACAGGTTGACAGACAATGTATTTGGTAAATTGTTTGCAGACAAAGGGTACATTTCTCAAGGATTATTTGAGCGATTGTTCAATGATGGAATAAATTTAGTTACTGGCATTAGGAGTAACATGAAAAACAAACTAATGCCACTTTATGATAGACTTCTTCTAAGGAAAAGATCTGTAATAGAGACTATCAATGATGAGCTAAAGAATGTAGCTCAATTAGTGCATTCAAGGCATAGAAGCATATTTAATTTCGCAATGAATGTTCTCTCTGCTATTGCAGCCTACTGCTTCTTTGAGAAGAAGCCAGCAGTGAACATAGACTTTGCTATAGAGCAACATTCGGGACAGCTTACATTATTCTAAAGTAATCTGTTTTATTATTATCTTTAGGCCCAATCAAAAGATTGAGCCTAAAGGTATTGTAGTAAACCAAACAAAAGAATGGTATGATACTTATCCCGAGTTCAGGTTTATACTCAATATAGCTATTTATTAGATAAGCCAAATCCAACTTTTCAGCAGCAAAGAAATTTTCTAGTCTCATCAACTGCTCTATATTCACCATCACTACATCCTTCACTTCGTAATCTGCTGAAACTTTCTTTTCACCAATGATTCGTTGAAACTCTTTATTTAGCAAATAGTTCGGGCCTTCCACATCAAAACAATCATCGAAGTATACTATTACGGGATAGACAAATATCACACTATTGGGAGCCGACTTATCAACTTCTCTCAATATACTTGGTAACTTTTCGACAATCACATTTGCCAACTGCCC
>ERZ772926.1257-NODE-1257-length-12482-cov-12.839141_pt1 | contig 12482 bp, 5 predicted proteins | sample MGYA00511136_ERZ772926 | MGnify/ENA primary metagenome ERZ772926 (study PRJEB29015, sample SAMEA2737917) | human oral metagenome | biome: human oral; feature: human-associated habitat; material: dental | place: China | collected 2153 ... | reverse complement strand
TGTGCCTCCGGCAGATACTCATACTTGCTCACGCCGTCGCCGAACCCCATGCCGAAGATGCCGCCCGAGCCGATCGTCGAGAGGGACTGCACCATCTGATAGCCCGCATCGCGCGCATCCGACCATGGATCGAACCACACCTCGATGCGCTTCATCCGGTAGGGCTGCAGCATCCCGATCGCGAACGCAGCCAAGAGCCCCATCGGCACAATTCCCAGCCAGTAACGCGGCGGAATGAGCAGCACCAACGCCATCAGCAGAGGTACGCCGAACACGATGCACGCCGTTCCGAAATCCGGCTCACGGTAGACAAGGAACGCCATTAGGAGAATCGCGCCGAACGGAACGACCACGCGCGGCCAGTCCCGATCCATGCGGAACCGTTCCTTCCCGAGCACGGACGAGATCGAGAACGCCTCCAGCAGCACCGCCATCAGCTTGGCGAACTCCGCCGGCTGAAAACTCAATGGGCCGACGGCGAGCCAGCGCTGTGCTCCGTTGATCGTCGTCCCGACAAAGAGCACCGCAACGAGCAGAAAGAGCGTCACCGCCAGTCCCACAAGCATCAGCCCGCGCAGACGCTGATAGTTCATCCGCCGGCAGATCCAGCATGCGGCGATGCCGAGCACCAGCCACTGCAGATGACGCTGCAGAAAGTAGTAAGGATTCTCGAAGTCCATTGCCGCAAGCACATAGCTCGAACTGAACACATTGATTGTCCCCGTTACGAGCAGGATCGCCATGATGATGACAATCGGCTCCGTATCGCTCTTAAAGAGCGTATAGCGCGTACGCATTACGCATCTCCCCCCGGATAGCGTGCTATGAGACGCCCGATCTTCGCGCCGCGCGCGCTGAATTTCCGCTCATACTCCGTCATAATATTATCCGGTTCGCCAAGTGCGTGCAGATCGTGTGTCACACGGGAGAGCTGCCACCCCTCGCGCGTCATCGTCTCGAGAGAGTAGGCAAACAGCCCCGCATTGTCCGTCTTGAAATGAATCTCTCCGCCCGGCTTCAGCACTGCCTGATAGCGTATGAGAAAGGTTTCGCTCGTCAGCCGCCGCTTTGCGTGGCGCTTCTTTGGCCACGGATCGGAGAAATTGAGATAAATGCGGTCAACCTCCCCGGGCGCAAAGAGTTCCGTGAGTCGTGCCGCGTCGAAGACGAGCAGGCGCACATGCGGGAGCGCCTGCTCCGCCGCCTTGCGCGCGGCAAAGTAGAGCACACCCTGCTGTGCCTCCAGCCCGACATAGTTCACGTTGGGATGCCGTGCGGCAAGCTCCGTCAGAAAGGTTCCTTTGCCGACGCCGATCTCCACATGAAGCGGCGCCGTTCGTCCGAACACCTCTGCCCACCTGCCCGCGAACTGCGTCCAGTCTCCCCCGAGCGGCGTTACAAAATCCGCGTAGTCTAAAATCGCCGCATCAATCCACGGCTTTCGCCTGAGTCTCATACGTTCTTTCCGTTCATCTCCGCCCGATTCCCCCAGAGAAACGTATTACCAAATCTTGCCCATCAGGAACCACAGCCGTCCGCGTGCGCTGTTCTTCGCCGCCACCGAGGAATCGAGGCCAATGCGCCGCGCATAGTCGAGCCGTGCAAACCAATCGCCCGGATTGCTGTACGCCGCAGCAACACCCCAGCCGCGCAGCGTGACGCTGTTGTCATCTGCGATCCGGCTCCTGCTCAGCCGCGCCGTGCCGACATCATAGAACGTACTCAGCGTCAGTCCGCGTACAGGCGCATGCCAACGGAGCTCCGCCGTCCCCAGCAGGCCTTCGTCGCCCGCGCCCTCTCCCTGTGCGTAGGCGCGAACGCCGTTCGGGCCGCCGAGATAGAACTCCTCCGAGCTGTCAAGATTACGACTCGCCTTCTGTCCCGATACCTTGACAAGGAAATCGGTGGTGCTTCCGAGCTGCTGTACAGCTGTCAGATCTGCCTCGAACTTCGCATACGTCCCCTCGTCCGTCTGACTCAGCGCCCCCAGGATACTGCTGTACTCGGAATCATAGTTCAGTCTGCCGACGGTCAGATTCGCGTTGTAGTCCAGCGTGGCCCGATACATGCGCTGCGTTCCCGCGACGCCGAGATAGACGCTGTGCGTATGTTTCTTTCCCTCCAGGCCAAACGCGGTAATATCGTCGTTCAAATCGCGGTAATTGTAGCCGTAGCGCATCGTCAGGCTGCGGTTCGTACGATGATAGAGCGGTGTCTGCCCGAACAGGCTGAACGTCAGTGACTTGCCCTCTGCACCGATCGCAGAGAGCGCTCCGCCGACCTCATAGTTCATACGCGCGATGCCGACGCCGAGCGTCGTACCGCCGCGGCCGACAACAGTCTCATAATTCGCATAGAAATTGCGCAGGCTGCCGTTGGAGATCAGCGCCCCCGCGCTCACCTTATCCCCCGTTCCTGACGGATTGTAGAGGGTCTCCTGCAGACCGTAGCGATAGCGCCCCGTATTCGGACTGCCGTAGTTCTCCACATAGAACACCGTGTTGGATTCCTTCGAGTCCTCAATGCGCACCGTCAGCTTGCTCGTTCCGAACTCCGCACCGGGGCTCAGCACGCCGACCGCGCGCGCGCCCGTCGCATCCGACACCGAGTAGAGTGCCGTCTCCAGCTTTGACGTCGTGATGATGTCGCCCTCTTTTAGGCCTGCAATAATACGCTTTGCCACAGGTGTCTTCAGTCGGCTGTTATTCTCAATCGTGATTTCCCCGTAATGCCCCGGCAGAATGCGCAGCACAACAACACCGTCCGCGCTCTCCTGCGGCGGCAGATAGGCGGCGGCCGCAGGATAGCCGTGCGTACGGCAATAGGTCGTCAGCGCATCCACCGTGCGCCGCAGATCACCAATCGTCTTTCCGTCGCCCATCCCCGCCTCAAGAATCGCGGAGAGTGCTTCTTTATCGAGGGTCAAATCGGGCGCCTCAAGAATAAAATTGGTCACAGAGAACTGCGCATCGTATCCGTCCTGCTGATACGACGGCGTTCGATCCTCGATGCCAATCTCCGACGCCGGCGTCTGCCCGGCAATATCCGCGCCGGGACGTGCGAGCGACGGCGCAGCAAAGGCAGCAGCCCCCGTACACGCAAGGGCTGCACACACAGCTGCCGCCAGCCCCCTGCGCACAGCAACATGCCTCATATAATACATTTCTTTACGCACGATCGAACCAACTCCCACTAATCCGTTTAGGGCGCCCCTGCTGAGCGGCGCCCGTTCTCTCCATCACGCATAAGAACCCAGTTGTATTCTAACATCTTCATCGGAACATTTCAACTTCCACGCGCGCAGAGTTGCGGCCACACGATTTTTCCTGTAAACTTGGAGCAAATAGGGAGGATCTTAATCCATGAAGAGAATTTTGTTCGTCTGTCACGGGAACATCTGCCGCTCCCCCATGGCGGAGTTCGTCATGAAAGAGCTGGTGCGCGAGGCGGGACGCTCCGACGAGATCCGCGTCGCCTCCAAGGCGCTGCATACCGATGCCCTCGGCGGCGATATGCACTGCGGCACGCGCGCGGTGCTGCGTGCACACGGCATTCCCTTTGCGCGCCGGAGTGCCGCGCTCATGACCCGTGCAGACTACGCCGCCTACGACTGCATCGTCGGCATGGATCGTGAGAACATGCGCGACCTCGGCCGCCTTACGGACGGCGATCCGCGCGGCAAAGTATGCAAGCTCCTGTCATTCACAGGAACAAACCGCGATGTCGCCGACCCGTGGTACACAGGTGACTTCGATACTGCCTACCGCAATGTGGATGCAGGATGCCGTGCCCTTCTTCGTCATCTGACCGAAACAGAATAAGATTTCAAAGAAAAGGAGATTTTCCATGGACTACAACCGTGCCGCCTCATTTTGGACGGAACATGACAAAAGCGCCGCCCGCATGCCTGAACACGAACTCCGCGCCGCAATCGAGGACTTCATTCATGCGCATTCGACCTGTGCCCTCGCCGCTGCAAGCGGCGACTTTGTCCGCTGCACCCCCCTCACCTACAAATACCGTGCTGGGAAATTCGCCGTCTTCTCCGAGGGCGGGCTGAAATTCCGCGCACTCAGGGAAAACAAACACGTGGCGCTCGCTGTCTGTGACGAATACAGGGGACCGGGCACGGCAAAGGGGCTGCAGGTCACCGGCACGGCCGCAGTATTCGGTACCGACGACGCAGACTATGCAGTGCAGCTTGAGGCGCTCGGCATCAACGCAGTGCACATGCAGAAGCTGGGGCTCATCCTCATCCTGATCACTCCGCAGGAATTCGACTACCTCGACGGCACTTTGAAGGACAAAGGATACAGTCCGCGCCAGCACCTCGACCTCTCCTAAATGCGGTCAAAGAAAATACGCCCCGTCAGCCGCTCAATCCGGTGACGGGGCGTTTCCTTTTACAATTTATTTTTCAATACTCAGCCGAATACCTCGCTGACGATGGCGAATACCGCACGATCCGTCACAAGGATATCCGACTTGCTGAGGTCCATGCCGTCCATCGTCATATTGACGGAGGGCGTCCGATAGGCGACCTCTGCCTCGGCGTCGCGGCCGAAGTGTCCGCTTTGATCCATCGAAGCATTCTCGTAGGCGTACTCATTCGGGATCATCCTGCTGGTCTGCGTGAGTTCCTTATAGTACTCCGCATCAGGCGTATAGTAGGCGGGACGCGGCGAACGAATCTCTCCGAGTCCCTTTGCCGCAGATGCAAGGGTATAGTTTCCGGCATCTGCGCCATTGAGCGTGAGATTCGTGTAGTTGATCCAGTTCTTCTGCGGGGTGCCGTTAATAACAGCCGTTGTCCCGTCGCCGTCGATCTCCGGACTCTGGAACGACTCCGTATGCGTCAATGCAAGATGGACATCATCGTTTTTCATGTCATTCTTGAGGTCAAAGCCGACCGCAGCCGGATCGACATCCGTCGTCCCGTCATAGACCTTTGTGATCTTCTTGAGGGAAAATGCAAGGTCTTTTGGTGTGATCTTGCCCGTGCCGGCCTTCGTCAAATTCGTCCCAAGCTCGAAATTCTTGTTTGCAGCCGAAAGTTTGAACTTATAGGTGATGTTGTGTGCCGCGCCGCCGTTGACGTTCTTGTTGTCATACTTCGCCGTGTCGACCTCTAACGAGTCGAGAATGTTGTGCCCGTTCCACATTGCATTCGTGAAATAGTTCTTCACATCGGCAGGTTTGTCGGACTCAAGGTACTTGACCTTCGTCCCCCCATCGTAGATCTTTGTGACGGGTTTCCACGGATCAAAGTTAAAGTCGACATCACCGTCATTAAGGGTCTTTTTGCCGATCTTTCCGTTGCCGTAGCCGTTCACATCGAACTCGTAGTTCGATGCAGCTCCGCCAAGGGTATTGTTCATCGCAGACCCCAGTCCTGCATACTGAACATCCTTGTTCTCCCCCGCGTCTGCGTTGGCATTAAAGGTCGCATCCGTGCCGCCCGCGCCGTAGTTGCTTGTCAGTCCGCCGAGGTTCTGCAGTTTATACTTGTTGTTGTTCGCGGGGTCAGCCTGAGCAATTCCCGGCCGATTCGTGTTCAGCACCTGTGCATCGGCATCCGAAACAAACCCGGTGATGTCAGGGTTCGCCGTCGTTGTATCATAGGTTTTCGATACGTCCTTGAAGTTCACCTTGACCTTGCGCTTCTCGATGACGTTGTCAAAAGTCTTGAATGCATTGCCGTTTCCGCCGTTGTGCTTCAAATTGTAGTTCCCTGCGCTTGCCGCATCGAGGGTCACTTCGTACTTAACCTGTTTGTTTGTGCCCACGTTCTCGTTCGTATACACGGCAGTCGTCGTGTACGCCGCGTTGTCATTGCCGGTAAGATTGATCAGTTCAACAAGGTTGTTCAGCGCAGCTCCCGTGATGACGTTGCCTGATGCGTCCTTTACTGCTATGCCTGCATCATACTGCTTCGTCAGCGGGTTCTTTACCGTGACGTTTACATTGCGCTTCGTAATAAAGCCCGTTGTCCGCGTGGTGGGAGTTTTCAATTTTGTGTCGGCTGTTGCAGTTTTGAAATTCGGATTTCCGCCGCTATAAGTCAACTCATAGGTAACCCCCTGTGCCGTACCGCCGTTCACATTTCGATTGTTATACTCACCTTTGATCGTCAGATAGGGAAGAAGGTCAATGGGGGGCTGTGTTCCAACCTGTACTTCTGCTTTTTCAAAATACTGCTTGACTGCCTCCGACGCAGCGGACTCTCCCTTCTTTACCGTCTGCGTACCGTCGTATGTCTTCGTTGCCGGCGTGATTGTTCCATAGTTAATATTAGTCGTCGGTGTCAGCTCAAAAGGCATAATGTCTCCTAGACCTCTTGCCGAAGAGGAAATTGTATAGTTGCCCTTATCCGGCGTATTGGCAAGTGTCAGGTTGGAATAGTTGACCCAGTTCTTCTGCACCGTGCCGCCCGTCGGCGTCCACGTCGTGCCGTCACCGTTGACATTCTCGCTCTGGAATTCCTGCGTGTGTCCGGTGTCAAGGGATACCGTATCGCCCGACAAAACACCGTTCACACCACTCTCAAATCCAATCTGCGACGCAGGAGGAACATCCTTCGTCCCGTCATAGACTTTCGTTATCTTCTTGAGGGAAAGGGAAAGGTCTTTGGGGGTAATCTTGCCTGTCGCCTTTACCTGCGTCTGCAGTCCAACCTCGGCATCTGCCGTATGAGTCGTTATGCCGTCATTATAGGCGAGTGTATAGTTCTTTCCCACATCGTTTACAATCGAAACCTTGTAGCTGACGTTCTTCTTGATGACATTGCCGCTGCCGTCACGCGCGACATTCTTGTCCGCATAGTGCCCCTCTACGGTCACTTGTGCGTCGTCATCCACCGTATAGCCGTTCGCCCTGCGCACGAGCTTGTTCGCATTCGCCGCACCTGCCGCATAGCCAACGTTCGCCTTGTCATCATCCTGTACGAAGACATTATGATGCAGTTCCTTCCCGTTGACCGTACCGTTCACGAGTGCATCACTGCGGTCATAGACCTTGTCTATCCCTGCCGCCTCCGCAAGGCCGATATTGATCGTACGCCGTGTGATCTCACCGTCGCCCGCTGCCGTGAGATCGCCGTCTTCAAGATTTTTCCCGTTGAGTTTATAGTTCCGCAGGGTCTCCGCATTGCCCGATGCCGTCACGTGATAGGCGACCTTCTTCGCATCGGCAACATTCCACGTCTCCGTCGTGCCATCATCCTTGGTAAAGTTTGCTCCCCTACTCCGGTCAATGGCAAAGGTTATGACATCCCCGCTGATGATCTCGCCCGCATCTGCTTCGAGCGTTCGGCCGTCAGGGACGTCATACTTGCTCGTGCCATCGTAGGTCTTCGTCGCAGTCGCCCCACTGACCTTAAACGTTGCGCCGTTAATCTCCTTACGGGTGATTGTCCCCTTGCCGTAAACGGTCTCATCGACCTCGTAGTTGTCCTTCACCACGCTGAACTTATTGTCAAACGCAGTCTTCATCTTCTTGTACCGAACATCGTGCTTGGTGCCGTTGCTCGCGTTCACATTCTCGGAAAAGGCAGCACCCGTACCGCGCCCGTAGCTGCTGAGGGTCGGATCACTGGTCAGCTGAGTCCGATACTCCGCCTGTAAATCACCGGCAGTGACACCGTCCGCACCAAGGATTGTATTGTTGACGGCAATATCTCCCTGCGTCCCCGTGATCTGTGCAACCGAAGCAGAATTATTCGCCGCACTCCGATCATATCTCTTAGAGGTCTCGCCCATTATGACATTCAGCTTGCGCGGGGTGATTGTTCCCGCATCAGCAACGGACCCAAGTGCTGCCGTAACGGTCTTGTTATCCCCCGAGCCGCTCGCTGTACTAATGACATGGTTGCCGGCATCCACAATCTGATAATCATCCGCATATTTCCCTGTGAGTTGTGCCGTGTAATTGACGGACTTCTTGATGATATTGCCGCTCATATCACGCGCGACATTCTTGTCCGCATAGGAGGCGGTAGAAGTGTTCACCGGCTGACCACTTGCATCATTGATCAGCGCGAGGTCAACGATGCCGCTCCCGCGTTGAATGTTTCGATTGCCGTCGGTGTGCTCTGCCATTCCGTCGTAAACCTTCGTGATTTCCTTCGTTACCGCCTGAATCTGCGCAGGGGTAATACGCCCTGCTGCTGTAACAGCATCTTTTGGATCTGTGCCGTTGACAGCCTCGAGGTTACGTTTGTCGGCAGCCGAGGCACCAAAATAATAGTTGCGGAGGGGGCTATTGGTCCCATCATCCGTAGCTGCAATAATGTTATAGGCAACATGATCCGCCTCGGAGACATGGGATGTCGTATCCGCAGCCGATGTCCCCTTGATGAAGTGCCCCTGAGCACCTGCGATCTTAAAGTGAATCTTGCCCTCATCATCAGCGACGATCCCCGTATCCGTGGCGGGTGCCGCATTCTCTGCGACGAGCTTCTCGTCGCTCTTAAGCGTAAAAACGTCCGTGCCGTCGTAGACCTTCTCCGCGTCGGCACGCACGCCGTTTCGAAGCACCTGAAAGCCCGAGTTCTTGATCAAGCGCCGCTCGATCTTACCCGTTCCGGTCTGTGTATCTGCTACGGTATAGTTCCTGCCGAGGGCGTTTGCAAGTCCCGTATAGGTAACGGTCTTGTTGTCACCCGCATGTTTGGTGTTATAGGTGCTCGTAATCGTACTGGGAAGCGTCGGACCGGATGCGCCAAAATCACGCGTGATAATGCCGCCGTTTTCTCCATCATCGTAGGAGTCTACAGCAATCTTCGTATTGGTGGTCGTGCCGTCATAGATCTTATCCGCACTCTTAAACTTAAACACCACCGAGCGCGGTGTGATCGTACCAAGCCCCGTCAAGTTTTTCGTCTTTGTAACAGGCGTGCTCGTCGCGGGCGTCGCCTGTGCGGAGAATGTATAGTTCTGTGCCTCGTCTGCATTGGCGATGGAGAACTTTGCCGTATAGGTGACGGTCTTCGTGGTCGGTGTCCCGCCCGAATAGACAACCTCCTTCGTGCCGTAATCCGCCGTGGACTCATTCGTTACCGTGTCGCCGCTCTCGATGCCGTTCAGCTGAACGATGTTGTCGCCGGTTTCGCTATGCGCCGAGAGGGCATCATAGACCTTCGTAATGTTGCCTTTAACCGCTGCAGTAATGGTCTTCGGCGTGATCGTTCCCTTGCCCTGCGCATCAAAAGTCGCTGCATCGGTGAGTGCATTGTCCCGATCCGTGAACACCCAGTAGTCGGAGAGCAAATGATGCTCACCGTAGATTGCATCCACGTGCGTTCCATCTGCCTGCGCCTTGACGTTATAGGCAATCTTCTCCGCCGTCGCAACGTTTTTCGTATCCGTCGTGCCGTCGCTCTTCTTGAACTTCGCCGTGTTCCCCGTCAACGCAAATGTAATATAGCCCCGATCGCGCTCAACGATGCCCGTTGTGTCCGTTGTGTCAGCCTGATTCGAGGAGAGATAGACCGTAGACGTATCTAACGTATAATTCTCATTGCCGTTATAGACCTTGGTTGCATCTGCTCCGGCATGGGTTCCTTTATCGTAGACTTTGAAATTATCGACTTTGATCTGACGTCGGTAGATGTCTCCCTTAAGGTCAATTTTGTCATCGGTGAGCTTTGTCGGCGTGCCGCTCGGCAATTTATAGTAAAGTTCGTAGTTGTCTTTGTCCGCACCCTTGAGTTTGACATTTTTGTAGCGAATAATCTGGTTATTCCCAGCGTGAATCTGCGCGTTGCCGGAAGCGTCCACATACGTTGGATTGGAGATGTCTTCCAGTGCGACATCATCTTTATTTCCGGTATCCGCATCCGTTTTGACATTGGCCGTGACGGTATTGCCGTCAACCATCAGCGTAAGGGCTTCATTGATCGCAGCATTCGTCGCGGCGTCCATCCCTGCCGCATTCACAGCATCTGTGCCGTCATAGACCTTGCTCGCAGTGTCCTTTATAACATTGAGAATCAGCGGGGCCTTTGTTACACTGGCCCAGCCTTTTATGCCGGGATTCGCCGTGAAATTAAAGCTGCCGACGTCATAGTTGTCTTTATTCGTGCCGGCAAAGGTTATGCTGCCCGTAAAAGTGACAGGCTTGTTGTCAGCAACAGATTTGTTGTCGAGTGTCGCTGTAAAATCACTCGAGGGAGTGATTGTGATCTTCCTCGCAGAGTCAGGATCATTCAGATCCTCATTGGTAAAACCGGTCGCCTTGAGGCCGCCTCCGGACAACGCCTTCTTAAACGCCTCCGTTATATCTTTCGTTCCGTCATACATGCGGGTGACAACGAAGCTGGAGTCCTGCACATCGATCTTGCGTTTATCAATGGTCACGTTGACGCCGCGCAGGTTTGGGCCGTCCTGATCCGACCAAAGCATGGCTTTTGTACCCGCGTTGCGGATGTTTTTGTCACGGTCAAGCGATGTCGGGCTTGCATCCTCATACGCGAATATCAGATTCTTCTGAGCGCCCGAGAGGGTCTTATCATAGCCCACATTATCTTTGCCGCCGATGTTGCCGTCGCCGTCAACAATCTTGATGATCTTGCTGTCATAGGTGAGCTTCCCTGTCGGGATGTCTGCATGATTGTTTGAGACCGCCGAAGAATCCGCCACTGGCGTGCCGTCTTGATTAAATTTGCGGTATTTATACTCCACACCGACGGACCCGGTCGAGTCCACACGTCCGTTCATAAACGCAGTCAACATCGGCAGTGTACGCCCCTCGTAAATGCGCCACTTTGCACCGGGTTCGCCTGTATTGTTGATATCCCAGCCGGTGTAGCTGCCGGCAGCATACGCATTCATGTTAGGCATTTGCGGTGAAGACAGGCGATTCATTTTTCCCGTTGCCGAATTGACAGCGAATACGTTTTTGAATTTCGATCTGATTACATTATCATTTGTAGCAATGGTAGCACTCTTTGTATAGGAGTTCTCAACTCTGGTTGTGCCTACTCCATTCACGCCTCCGAAAAAGAGCGCGAAGTTCTCGGGCGCTGCACTGAATACCGCTTCATTATAGGTGTTCGTAATTGTTGTATTTGCGTCTACAATGCCTACAACACCGGCCCCATTCGATCCAACCAGTGCCTTACTGTACGAGCCGTCGATTGTTGTACTCGCCGTGTGTCCGGCGAGCCCCGCATGCATCATCTGTCTGCCGTTAATCCGTGTGCCTTTTACGTACACATTTTGCAGCATAGAGTAGGTGCTGTCTCCCACTATTCCGCCGGCATACCTTCCTGTCCCGGTATTACTCGCAACGGTTCCGCCAACAACACCAAGATTATGAATGCGTGCACCACTCAGCACGCCAAAAAAGCCAGCATTATCAACTCCGGAGACGTTGATGTTCTGTATTTGAAAGAAATTGCCGTCGAACTTTCCGGTGAATGCGCCGTAGGCATTCCCGCCAATCGGAGTATGTGCCGCATTTGCAAAGTCGATATCGCTTGCAAGCATATAGTTGCCTGCAAGATTCGTCGTATTAATATTATCTAGGTCAGCTTTCGTCGCAACAAGCTGATAATAGTTATCTGCGGCAACTGCATTTGCCCCATTGATTTGATAATCTGCCGCAGCAGGGCTGTGTCCACTCTCATAACCAATATGCGCATAGCCGCCGTTGGCAGCCGTTTCCGTATGGAGGAGGACGGGATTTGTCGCTGTTACGTCCGCCGCATTGAGGAATCGAATATGCGAGCCGTGTACCTCGACACTCGTCGCATTGATCTTGCCCATATTAACGACATCGGCTTTCAGCGCGGCAGTCGTGTCGAGCGGTGACGTGCCGCTCGCTTCGAAAGCCGCTCGATTCAGCGTTCCCGTATCCTGTGTGGAGACATAGAGATTCCCGACGTTGACCTCGGCACTCTTGCCAAAGATCACGCCATTCGGGTTGACAATATAGACATTGTTGCCGCCCTCGATTTTCCCGTTGATGTTCGAGGTATTCGCGCCTGTAACGATATTCAGATAGTTGTTGGTTTTTGTGCCGCCGTCATACTGAACAAGTTCTCCCTGCTTGACGGAGTAATCCTGCCAATTGATGACATTGTTCAGTGCGGTTGACGTAATCGTGGTCGTCACGGCGTCCGGGCGCTGAATATTGATGTTGCTCGCGACACCATGCTCGCCTGTCGGTCCGGCAAATGCAGCTTGGGGAATCAAAAAAGTGCCCGCCATTCCTGCGAGCAGTGCATAGCGCACACGCTGCGATAATTTTCGTGTCCGATGGTTTTTCATTTCCCGCTCTCCCATGTCCGATTGATTCTTATGTAATATATCGGATATTATACCTAGTTTAATAATAGCATATACAAAGTCCAAAAACAAGAAATTCCTCCAATAGTCCTAGGACCATTGGAGGAATCTTAATTACTGAAGGAGACTGAGGACTGTGCTGGAATTCTGATTGGCCTGTGCAAGCATTGCCTGTGCCGACTGCGTGAGCACGTT
>ERZ772926.1255-NODE-1255-length-12497-cov-5.419145_pt1 | contig 12497 bp, 7 predicted proteins | sample MGYA00511136_ERZ772926 | MGnify/ENA primary metagenome ERZ772926 (study PRJEB29015, sample SAMEA2737917) | human oral metagenome | biome: human oral; feature: human-associated habitat; material: dental | place: China | collected 2153 ... | reverse complement strand
TTCTACGACATTCTGCGTGAGCGTCTCGCACAGGCGCTCGGCGACGTTACCCTGAGCTTTGGCGTATCGACATGGCACGGCCCGGAGGATACCATGTCCGCACTGATGGAGCGCGGCGACCGCGCCCTCTACCGCTCGAAGGAGAAGGGCCGCAACGCCGTCTCGGGGGAGGACGAATGCGCGGAAACGGAGGGGCCTGCACCAACCTGACCGCAGTGCGGAACGCATTCGGTTTACGTGTCAATTCTTCCCATGAATACAAAATATAGGCGAACCAATGAAAGCCTTTGCTCTCATATGGCTCGCCCTTTTTCGTGTATACATTATTTTTCTTGCTAAAATTCGTATTCTTTTTCATTTTTCCTATTGTTCTATATCCAACAGAATGATATAATCAAGATAAATACCAGTAAACGATCAGATCTGCTCCTCTTCCCAAGGGGGTGCACCCCATGAACAAAATACTCGTGTTTCTGCGGGGGAATGTACTCACCCTGCTCTGTGTATCACTCCTCATCGGAGCGACGATGATCGCGTGGCGTCTCCTCGCGACACCGCTGGATCCCTATATGCGCGCCGAGTACGCCGTCCTGAAGGGGAATCCGGAGTACAAGGACATCATCGGATTTCATGCGGGCAATTTTAACTGGCAGGAGTACGACTACCCTGTACCGCCGCCCTTTCCAAACGATACGACGGCCGTCTACCTCTCGTGGCGCATTCCGCTCTCCGCACGCTTTGCGGGCGACCACATCCTCTTTGCAACGACGAATCAGAATGCCTACGTCTACGTGGACGACGAGCTTGTCTATATGCACGGCGACTGGAGCGACCCCACGGGATCGCGCGGGCGGGCGGTCCACTACGTCCATCTCGATCAGAACCTCGCGGGCAAGCGGCTCACGATCCTGCTGCACTCAGGCTATCCGAACTGGCTCGGCAGCATGGACTACTTTATGCTCGGCTCGTCGCGCCTCTTCCTGCGCAGCCTCAGCCTCGCAGATGCGATCTACATCTCGAGCCTGTCGGTCGCAGCCGCGCTGATCGTCTTCCTCGTCATGGATCTGGCGTGGCGCGGCGCAAAGGCGGGGCGCCGCCGCATGCAGCTCTATCTCATCGCCTACCTCGCGAGCTTCATCCTGTGGACAACGGGAAGCTCATCGTTCTTCCCGCGCATCTACGGCATGGCAAATTTCTGGTGGGAGCTCCACCTCGTCATGCTCTACATCATACCCATCATCTGCGCGCGGATCACGCAGGACATTGTCGCGCCGCACTTCATCTCCAAGGTCAGGACGGCAAAGAACATATTCATCGTCCTGCTCGCTGCGGCGACCGTCATGGAGATCATGCAGTTCAACGGCTATATGAACCTGCTCAACCTGCTGTATCCGGTCTTCCTCATCGGCAGCCTCACACTCATCTACACCCTTGTTCGTTCGAGTTGGCAGCAGTATCCCGCCTGCCGCTACGGCACCTTCGCCATGACGGCGATCGTCATCTTCGGCGGCATCGACACGCTGCACTTGGAGTATCATCAGTTCTCCGCCATGCTCTCGACCACCGTGTTCTCGATCTATGCGAGCATTCCGTTCATCTTCCACACGATCCGCGAGCAGATGCTGAAGGATGCCGCGCTCGCACAGGAAAATGAGGATCTTGTGCGCGAGCTCGAGATCTCACAAAACGAGGCGCAGCGGGACTTCCTCACGGGCTGCTACAATCGTCATCAGCTCGGCAGCGGCTTTGCCGAATTCTCCGCGCTCTCCTACGACCGCGGATTCAAATTCTCGTTTGCCATCTTTGACGTGGATCACTTCAAGACCGTCAACGATACGCGCGGGCATCTCGCAGGCGATGCGATCCTCCGCCTCATCGCGGACACCATTCACGAGAAGATCGACCGCCGCCATCTCTTCATCCGCTACGGCGGCGACGAGTTCGTACTCCTCGCCCTGCACTATGACCTCGCGGCGATGGTCGCGTTCTGCGAGCACCTCCGAAGCATCCTCGAGCAGCGCCTCGACGGCGTGACCCTCAGCTTCGGCGTCTCGACGTGGCACGGCAAGAAGGATCGTCTGCGCGCCCTCATCGACCGCGCCGACCGCGCCCTCTACATCTCGAAGGAGAAGGGCCGCAACGCCGTCTCCGCCGAGAACGAGGAGGGTGCAGCGTAGCGCCTCAGCCGTACACCGTATTGGCCGCAGATTTTTTGTCCAATCAAGAAGACCGACCTCAACATAGTGAGAAACCTATACTGAGGTCGAGCGACGCAGAGTGGGCGGAAAAGATGCACCAAGACACGATACAGCCCCCAAACCACACTTTTTATATAGACATGGACAGCGCGCCGTTTCCGCAAACGGCGCGCTGTCCATTTGTATTGCCTTCCGATAAAATCGAATTGCACAGCCCGCGTCAATACAGATTTTCGTCCGAACGGGGAGGCAAGCCGAACGCACATCAAGGGCTATGCGTCCGGTTTGTCTCCTTGACAGGACAAAAAATCTGCACCAATCCGACGAACTTCATTTTATCAGCGATTCCTTAGAATGCCCAGCTGACGTTCGCGCCGCCCGTGATGCCGCTGCGCACCCCCTGCCAGCCGGTCAGGCTCAGACCGTAGCTGACGCTGCCCTCCTTCGGCGCAAAGCGACAGCCGAGCTCAAGCATCCCGCTGCCGCCCTTGAGGCTGGGGCTGGGCGTTTCATAGCCCTCGTACGTCGCCGTCGCGTCGCCGCCAAACTCGTATTCCCACGCAAGTCCCGCATAGAACTCGCTGCGCGGCATCAGCTTCTTCGTATAGCGCACGCCGAGACGAACGCGGCTCGATGTCACAGAGCCGAAGTCATACTGCTCGCCTGTGGCGAGGGTGGCACTCGTGCCGCCCTGATGGGAGCAGAAGTACTTTGCATAGCCGTCGAGTGCGGCATCCGTGCCGAGGTCGAACTTCCTGCCGATGCCGATATGTCCCGCGAGGTAGCTGTTCGACGCGTCATAGCTCGTGGGCGTGCCGGAGATATTGCCGCTGTAGTCGCTCTTGATGCGGCCTGCGTGCAGGCTCGCCTCCACATAGCTCTGATTCGCGCCTGTCACCTTCGCCATAAAGCCGCCGCCGATATAGCTCGACGCGCCGTCGCCATGCGTACCGTCGTCGAGATAGGAGTCGTACGAGCCGCGCCCGTATTCGACGAAGGGGCCGTAGGTCAGCTTGCCCGCGCCGATTGCGTCCTGCTTTGCAAAGCCGACGTTCAGGCTCCAGCCCTTCGCGTCCACGTAGGAGCCTGTCTCTATGCGCTCGCCGGAGGCTCCCTGCGCCGCCCAGATCTCGTAGCTGCCGCTCCTGATCGCCGCAGCTGCCGCATTTGACCCCTCTGCCGCCGCAGTCTCGGCGGCATCCATGCCCATCCCCGTCAGGAGATCCGCACCGCCGTTCAGGAGGGCGCTTGCCGCCGCGCGCGTCTCGACGAGGGATTTCGTCTGCTCCATCACCGCAGCATCCGTGACGGTCGCGATGAGCTCATCCGCATTTCGCTTCTGCAGGTCGAACTTGTACCGCAGACTCACGCCCTGCATACCCGACACATCGTTGACAAGCGCCGCATCCGTTGTCAGATCGCCGCGGCTGGTCTTCATCAGGCTGACGACATCGCCCTTCTGCAGCGCGCTCCGCTGTCCGGCAACCCCCACGCCGATATGAACCCCGCGGATGTCCTGACCCGAGGGACTGTTAATGGTGAGCATCGTATTGCCGCTGTTTCCCGTCGTCCCTTCCGGCAGATAGAAGTGCAGGTTCTGCACATACTCGAAGCCCCCCACCCGCGTACCGAAATCATGAATGGCAAGCGTGTTGCCCGTGCTATTCGGTCTGCTGCCGCCCACGACGTCGCCGCTCACACGAGTGCCGCGGAGATGGATCGTGTTGTTGTTCGTCGTGCCATACTCGGAGGATCCGCCATAGACGAAATCGACGTTGACGGCTCCTATGTCGACGGTGTTCCCGTCAGCGTTTCCTGATTCATAATTTGGATTATTATTCGGCCCCTTTGCACAGCCGCCATAGACAGTATGCACGTCGCCTCCGGTGATGATCACCGTGTTCCCGTTGGCGTTTCCTGTACCTTTTGCAGAGCCGCCGAGGACACTACGCACTGTGCCGCTTGTGAGGGTCACCCTGTTCCCGTCGGCGCTGCCTGTACCTTCTGCATAGCCGCCATAGACATTCCGCGCCGAGCCGCCGTTGATGGTCACCGTATTGCCACGGGCATCTCCGCCGGAGCCGGCGCGTCCGCCGTAGGCCTTGCCGCCGACGAACCCATAGGGGGAAATCCCGCCCCCGTTTTGGATGATGAGATGATTCCCTGTCACGCCGCCGCCCTTATTGTAGCCGCCGTACGCAAGCCCCGCATAGGTCACGCCGTCCACGGTCAGCGTCTTTCCCGTGAGGGGGGCGGCGGCGTTCGTGAATCCGGCGGCAACACCGGGGCCAAGCCCTTCATCCGGCACGGAGTGAGCCGCATCCGGCGTCGGATTCCCCGCGTCTATAGTATAGGCATCTGCCGCCTCCGTACAGGCGGCGCCGCCCCAGAGACTCCCCCCGAGAGCCAATGCCGCCGCGAGTGCTAAATACCGTTTTTTGTGCTGTTTCGTAAACATCCTGTTCGCCTCCGATGAGTTTCCTTAGAACTCGACGCGCACGCCGAGATTCGCCTTCCACTTCTCGCTGATGGCATCTGCGCCCGCCGTGCGGCTGAGCTCGCCATAGAGATCCGCTCTGCCGACGCGCCGCGCAAAGCCTACGCCGTACTCGAAATAGCTGTCCCGCGCCGAATAGCTGCGGTCGATGGAGGTCGATCCATACGCCGCGCGCATGTGGAGGTCGGCCTTGAACTCATGCAGGATGCCGAGCTTCAGATAGACCGTGCCGCGCTCATCCTTATAGCCGATCTGCGCACCGATGCGCCCGATGAGGGAGGTGACGGCATCGCTGTCGATGTGTGCGCCCGCCATGCTGCCCGCGCGCATTGTATAGGAAGCGGAGCCGATATGTCCATAGTTCAGCTCGACCTGCGGCGTCCAGTAGAAATGACCGCGCAGGGGCATCCGCCGCCCGTATTCGAGGGAGATGTTCCAGCCGTTCACGCCGTAGCCGCCCGTGTATGCCGTACCGTCAAAGACGGCGGTCGCATCATTCGTCATGCGTCCGTATTTCACGATCGCGTCGATGTAGTCGCCGCGCTTTCCCATGTAGCTGCCGTATGCACCGAAGAAATGCGACCGATAGCTGCCGTCGAGATCGCTGTTGCGCGCGCTGCCGTTCATCATCGAGGCGGCGATGCCCGTAAAGAGGGTGCCGTCCTTCAGCGGGACGGCGCGGTCAATACCGACCTGTACGCCGCTGTAGCGCCCCGTCGTGGGGTAGCTGCCGAACTCGTTCCTGCCGCCGTAGCCGCGCACCCATGCGCCGGGCTCCCCGCCCGCACGCAGCGCGCCCATGCGCCGATGGAGATCGTTGTTCTCGCCGCGCCATGCGCTCAGCTGGGCGAGCGCCATATCCATGAGGAGGTCAGCCGCGCGCAGCGCAGGGCCGTCGGTTGGCGTCATCGCCCTGCCCGCGATCTTCGTTATATACACGGTCTTCTTGCCGCCCGCCTGCGATTCCGTGGTCGTCGGTCTTACGGTGAAGTCCTGCTGCAGCAGTCCCGCCGCAACGGCTTTCCGCGTTTTGTACTCCGGTGTATCGTATGTATCGTTCGGATTGCTTGACTCGAATATCTTGATCTGCGACGGATGCGAAATCTCATAGTCCGTCTCGGCCGGGAACGCGTTCATCCCCGGATCGTAGGCAACCTGCAGGTGGTAGTGATTGTTCGACGACACGCCGTTCAGTATGACCTGATCCGCGCGGCCATTCGTGAGGTCGGTAGAGATGCGGAAGGTCGCGCCGTTCAGAGACGCTCCCGTATTCGTAAAGGTCAGCGTGCGCTGTCCTGCGGCAGCCACACGCGGCGTGGTCGGCGCGGCAAACGCCATGTTGATCGCGCCGCCGTTCGCCGAGAGATGGAAGCCGAGCGGCTTGTTCGAATCCGGCGACCATGTGCCGCCGTTACGCGTCTGACCAAGATCATTCGGGGCAGCAAGCGTATAACTGTCCGCCTTCGGATACCACGTCGCCCCGTTCGAGAGTACGAGGCGCACGCCGCCGCGCGTGCTCGGCGGATTACCGGTTACATCTTTAATCCCGCCCGCAAAGTAGGAGTCCCTGCCGCTCAGATAGAGATTGACATAGCCGCCTCTCTCAGAGGGGTTATCGGGTCTGCCAACGAGGATATCGCCGTGCAGCTGCACTCTCTTCGTTCCATTCGGATTGACCGTCAGAATCCCCGTCCAGTCCTCCGTACCATCCCCGTGACTGAGCGCCTCGAGGACATTGCCCGACGGATTGATGATCCTGACGTTCCCCGTGAGGGTTGCCGTACGGTTCGCATGGTGTGACGGGGGAGTATCCTGATCGATGCCCTCCACGGTGATCGTTCCGCCCGTTATCTCCACATCACGCGTCTCTGTCGTATCGGCGGTATAGGTCTGGGATGATGTGATGGGCGCAGCGTGTGCCGCTGCGGGCAGGATGCCCATGCCCAGTGTGAGCGCGAGCGCGGTCTGCGCACGCAGGCGCATCTGTTTCTCTTTTGCATTCGGCTTCATTTCAATTCTCCTTATCGGTTTTTCCCATGCTGTGCGTATGCTCCAGATAGAACTCCATCAGCCGCTCCGCCGCCGCGTGAAAATACTGCGCCGCCGTGCGGTAGTCCTCCGCCTGCTCGGCGTGACAGCCCGCGAGGTAGGCGATGCGCGTCTCCCACGGCTCGGACGGCGTAAGGCCGCGCCACGGCGAGTCTCGTACCACCTGCCAATAAGGCTCACGCACGCGCGGGTCGGCATAGCGAATCCACGGTTTCCCCTCGTTGAGGAAATGCCAGATCGTATGCTCCGCCGCAAAGTCCACATCCCACGGCGCAAAGGCATCCATCAGCCGCACATGGTGTTTTTCGAGTACGGCAAAATCCCCGTCCAGAACATAGTTGAGCGCGTCCTGTTCGAGGAGGGGGAACGAGGCACCATGCGTGCGCCACGCATCGAGGACGCGTGCGGTCAGCCGCATGGAGCGCCAGCGCGCGAGGTCGATAAGCATGACGCCCGCATTGAAGTAGTCCGTCCCCCGCATGCCGATGCGCTGTGCCTTGCGTGCGCCGTCGCCCTCACGGGCAGCAGCGAGCGGCGCCGTGCCGAGGTCGTGTGCATAGAGACCGGCGAGCCGCCCGACGCAGAGCGTGTCGGCATCGAGGTAGAGGATCCGCGTCAGCTCCTGCGGTACCAGCTCCGGCATGAGAATCCGCGTGAATACGCTGCGGTTGATCCGCTCATGCGGAATCCCATTGGGAAACGGAATGGCATCGAGTGCCGCGCGTGCGTCATAGATATGGACATCCGTCCTCGGAAAGTCGGCGCGGAATGCCTGCAGCCGCACGATGTCCGCCTCCGCAATCCCGTCGCAGACAAGATGAAAGCCAATCTCCTCCCCCGCATTCTCCGCGGCAATCGAGGTCATGACGATGCCCGCGTATTTTACATAGCCCGTGTCTACACCAAACGCAATTTCATAGGCCATCTTTTTCCTCCGCTTTACTGTTACGAAAGGACTATATTGGATACAGAACGACTTGCTTATGCTATCATTATTTTCTCACATCTAAGAGAAATATCAATGAAGTTGGTTATAAACGACGAAAGTATGTCATGAACGCGAAAGATATCAAATTACACTTGCAATCTTTTTCTTATTTTCATAAAATATTTTATAAAGAAGGGGGCATATATGCTATGAAGATTGCGGTGCTCGATGACAATCCGAACGATCTGCACACGCTCTGCATGACACTCGACACGATCTGTTCAGATCATATGCCGCGCCCTATGATTCGCGCGTTCACGGATGATAAGAAATTCCTTGCGCATATGTCCTCCGCGCGCGCCGACATTGTCTTTCTCGACATCTATCTGGGCGAGCGCACGGGCATCCGTACGGCACAGATTCTGCGCTCCTTCAATACGAACTGCGCGATCATCTTTGTGACGACGAGCCGCGAGCACGCGGTCGAGGCATTCGGCGTGACGGCGGCGCACTATCTCATCAAGCCCGTCACAGAGGCAGGGGTGCGCGAGGCACTGTCGCGCACGCCGTTCTTCAAAAAGGATCGTCCCACCATCACGCTCACGATTGACTATACAGAGGAGCGCGTCCCCATCGAAAACATTCGCTATGTCGATGCGGACGGGCGCCGCTGCTCGTTTCATCTGACGGACGGCACGACACTTTCTCCCTATATGACGCTGTCCCGCGCACGGGAGCTGCTCGATGCTGTGCCGATGTTCCTCTCCTGCCACCGCAGTCTGCTGATCAATATGGACTATATACGCCAGCTGACATCTGATGGCGTCCTGCTCTCGGACGGGACTCTCCTCCCCATTGCAACGCGCCGCACAAGCGAGGTCGGTCAGGAATACCGCGCCTATATGCTGCGGAAGATGCGCGCAGGGTTTACGCCCTGAAATATTCTGCATGACGAGGCACTCCGCTTTCTCCGTCTGTATATAGGAGAGGATTCATGAATCTGCCGATTACATTTGAGTTGTTGCAGCATCCGCTCGCCGTTCCAATGGTGACGCTGTTCTATACGATTGTCCACGTTCTGCCCGGGAATCTGATCCGTCTCTATCTCTTCCGCCGCTATCTGCGCTTTTCCCCGCAGTTGGTTATCGCGGGGCTGCTCGTACTCATCGGCATCGAGGCAGTCATCCAGATCGAGGCAGTCACGGTCTTCTCGCGGCGCATCGCCTTTCCGTTTCTCTTCTTTATCTTCTTCTATCTGGTTGCAGTTACACGCGTGCCGATTGCCAAGCAGATCTGCATCATCGCCCCGCTCGGTCTCCTCTGGTTCGGTATGCAGACGGCAGTCTTTGCCATCGAGGATGCCTATCCTGTATTTGAGATCCCATTCCTGCTCTCAGGGCTGCTCATCCTCGCAAGCCTGCTCGTCATCGCTCCGTTCTGCCTGTACTACGGGCGTACAGTCGCCGATCCGCTGCTCGCAGATGACTCCTTCGACGCCGTCTGGAAGCCGCTCGCATGGCTTGGTACGCTCATCCTGGTGCTCACCATTCTCCTGTCTCCGTTCAATGAGCTGCGAACAAATACGGCACTTTTCGTCCGTCTGAGTGCGGCAATCGGCGCATTCTGCTGCATTGGGCTTGCCCTCTACGCCATGAACGAACGCCTGCGGCAGCGCGCGCTGCGCGAGCAGCTTGCACACGAGGCAGAGATGGCGGAGATCACGCACCAGAATGCGGCGCAAATGGAGGAAAACGAACGTGCGACACGAATTTTTCGCGCGCAGTTCACAGAGCTGATCGAAGAAGCAGAGGAAAAGCTCGCGCACGAGGACTATGCGGGCATCGAGCAGCTGATGCACGATGCTGCTGCACAGATTAACACGAGCTGTGCTCCTGTCTGTGCAAATGAAATTGTGAACATCCTCATCGGTTACTGGCAGCCTGTCTTTGATCGTCTGGGCGCACGTACGGAGTACCGCATCGAGATCGGTACGGAGAATCCCATCGACCCGCTCGATCTGACAGCCATTCTCGGCAATCTCCTCCGCAATGCAGCAGAGGCGATGGAGAGCCTTGCCCCGGGAACAAAGCGTATTCTTCGTCTCGCACTCGTACATCAGGCAGATCTGCTCTTTCTGACGATGGACAACAGCTTTGACGGCACGCTGCGCTATGATGTGGACGGCAATCTGCTCTCGTCCAAGCGCGCCCACAGCGAGCGTGGCATAGGGCTGGAAAGCATTCGCACAAGTCTTGCGCGCTATGACGGCACGATGGAGGTCACGGCGGAGGATGGTTTCTTCGCAGTCGATATAACACTGACTGCGGCAATGGGCGCGCACAGAGAGATCTCATCTGTAAGAAGCAGCGATCAGTACGGGAAGGCAGACGATATATCATGAGTGATTTTGAAATTCGGCTGCTGCATACACTTGTATGCGCGCCCCCTTTTGATCTCTTGATTTTCTATTTTTTTCGCAAACGTCTAAGTTTTAGACGGTCATACGTCATCATCGGCTATCTTCTCCTGCTCTCCTTGACGATGACTATACAGATGTCATCCACATTGGATATGTCCCTGACCGCGCTCCTGTGCCGCCCACTCGCTCTCCTCTATATGACGGCGGTGATTCGCGATCATCCGCTGCGGATCCTTTCGATTGCGCTGCTCGTCCATCCCCTGCTCCTGCTCGCATCGACGCTCGGGACGACGATGGAGATCTTCTTTGGCGAGGGGCTGCCGCATGGGCTGTGGAAATGTCTGCTGATCCCGATGTTCTTCCTCCTTGTCCTGCCTGCTGCGCTGCATACGATCCGCCATCTGCTCACGCCTATGCTCCGTGTGGATGACTGGAGGCTCTGGATGTACCTCTGTGGCTATGAGCTGATCCTCATTGCGCTCGCAGTTGCTGCCGATCCGTCGAGCAGCTCCGTCCGTCCAACCATCATTGCCGCGCGCCTGCTGCTCCCGTTCGCCCTCATCCAGTATCTTCGCGTGTCCGATCTCCTCACCCGCTATACGGAGGAGGGAAATGCCCTCCATCAGCGGCAAATGCACGAGCGGATGATCCGCAAATCCGAGGAGGCTCGCTATCATACGATGCTGGAGCTATGGCGCAGGTCGCGGCGCATGCGACACGATCTCAGTCACCATGCGACGTTGATTGCACAGCTCGCGCGCGAGGGCAGACGGGAGCGCCTTGCGGCATATCTGCACACGCTCGCGGAGGGGTTTGCCGTGATGCCCGAGCAAAAGAAGTGATCAAAAATAGAGCTGTTGCACAAAGTCGTTTTGACTCGTACAACAGCTCTTTATTATACTTTTGTTCGTATTGGACGTTCAAAACGCCCCTTCCACCGCTTACGCGGTCCCCCTCCCCCGTGTCGCACGGGGGAGGCTTTTAGGTAGCTTCCCCCGTCGCAACGGGGGAAGTGGCGAACGCAGTGAGCCAATAGGGGCGCTTGTGATCTCGAATCAGATTCTCTCCGCCAGCCGCTCTGCGAGGAGGGTGTAGCGGCGGCGCGTGCGGTCGTTGCTGACCGCCGCAAAGAGCGCCGTGCGGTCGCCGACGATGATGACGCCCTTCTTCGCACGCGTGACGGCGGTATAGAGCAGGTTCCGCTGCAGCATGATGTGATGCGCGCGCACAAGCGGCAGGATGACGATGTCGTACTCGCTGCCCTGACTCTTGTGGACACTCATCGCATAGGCGAGTGTGAGCGCGCCGAACTCATCACGCGTGTAGGAGACCTCCATATCCTCTGCAAAGGTCACGACCATGTGCTCGGAGTCAATCCGCGTGATGCGTCCGATATCGCCGTTGAATACGTTCTTCGTGTAGTCGTTCCGCGTCTGCATGACCTTGTCGCCGAGGCGAAAGCCGACCGCCTCGGGCTTATCTGACGCAGGCGGATTCAGCACCGCCTGCAGACTTCGGTTGAGCATATCCACACCGCACGCCTCACGCCGCATGGGTGAAAGCACCTGCATATCCATGAGATCTGTTCCCGCGCGCAGGAGCCGTGTGCATATTGAAACGATCTGTGCGGCGGCATCCTCACTGGATACGGCTGTGACAAAGGAAAAGTCTGCCTCCGTAAAGGAGGGCACGCGACCCGCATTGATGGCGTGTGCATTGAGGACAATCGTGCCCGTATTGTTCTGACGGAAGATCTCGGTCAGACGAACGCTCGGAATGACGCCGGAGCGCAGGATGTCCTTGAGCACAGAGCCGGGACCGACGGCAGGAAGCTGATCCACGTCGCCGACAAGGATGAGATGCGCCCCCGGAAGAACGGCGCGAAGCAAGTGCTGCATGAGCACAATATCCATCATCGAAACCTCGTCCACGATGATGACATCTGCCTCAAGCTGCGTCTCCGCGTCGCGCCCGAAGCGCATCTCCCCCTCCTCCCTGCCCTGTGCTTCGAGCATGCGGTGCACCGTCGCAGCAGGGCATCCCGTTGCCTCCGCAAGGCGCTTTGCCGCGCGTCCCGTCGGCGCGGCAAGCAGGATCTCAAGTCCCTGCGCACCGAGGATGTCGATGATGCTGCGTACGACGGTGGTCTTGCCCGTCCCGGGGCCGCCTGTCAGAACGAGGACACCGTGCTCCAGCGAGGCAATGACCGCCTCCCGCTGCGCCGAGGCAAGGTTGACATGATGCTCCTTCTCCCATGAGGTGACAAGAGAGGATGTGTCATGCACATGAATGTGCTCTGCCCTCCGCTGCAGGGTGAGGAGAAGGCGTGCCGTCTCCTCCTCTGCCTTGTAAAGCTGCGGAGCATAGATGAGGCGTTCCCCCATCTCATCCACTGCATAGAGGCGG
>ERZ772926.1252-NODE-1252-length-12503-cov-18.061456_pt1 | contig 12503 bp, 12 predicted proteins | sample MGYA00511136_ERZ772926 | MGnify/ENA primary metagenome ERZ772926 (study PRJEB29015, sample SAMEA2737917) | human oral metagenome | biome: human oral; feature: human-associated habitat; material: dental | place: China | collected 2153 ... | reverse complement strand
GCGGGATGAGGTCGCCGGTGATCGCCTGGGAGGAGATCATGAGGCCGCCGCCGCCCAGGCCCTGGATGAAGCGGTAGATGATGAGCTGAGTCATGGTGTCGGCGGTGCCGCACAGGGCCGAGCCGATCAGGAACAGGGCGATGGCCACCAGGAAGAGGTTCTTGCGGCCCACGAGGTCGCCGAGCTTGCCGTAGACCGGCATGGCCACGGTGATGGCCAGGGTGTAGGCGGTCAGGATCCAGGCCATGTGGGCGGCGCCGCCGAGGTCGCCCACGATGGTGGGCAGGGCCGTGCCGACGATCGTCTGGTCCATGGCGGACAGGAACATGACGATCAGGAGCGAGGCGTAGACGGCCCAGAAGCGGCGGTCGGGGTGGAACTCCGCCCCCGGTTCGTGGAGGGCGGTGCCGGCGGAGGCCGGCGTCGAAGTGCGTTGAGTCATAGGTGTGGCCTTGTCGGTTGAGGGCGAAGGATAAAAAAGGATGGAAACAGCTGGTTCAGTCAGGTGCGAGAAGGACGGGGTGGGGAGACGACCTCGGAGATCGCCTCGACCATGGTGCGGACGGCATCGACCAAGGGGACCTGGGAGCACTTGCCTGAGACCTCGACGGTCGAAGTGCCCTCGGAGACCCCGGCGGGCTCAGTGTGCGCTGCAGCCTCACGGTGTTCCTCCCAGGGGTGGGAGCGGCCGCACCACAGGTCCAGGGAGCTGCGCTGGATGGCCATGGCCAGGGCGACGACGGCACGAGCGCGCGGGTCATCGGGTTCTGCGCCCAGGCGGCGGCTGGTGGCGTCGGTCAGGGAGATGGCGATGACGCGCAGGCGCTCATGGACGGTTCGCTCGATCTCCGGGTTGTCTCGCACGAGCTCCAGAAAGGACAGGAGCCGTCCGCCCTCGGACTCGACGGCCTCGGCGCCGGAGGCGAGCAGGGCTCCCAGGTCCTCCAGGAGGCTTCCAGAACCGTTGACGAAGGCCTCGATGGCCTTGGGCTCAGGGGGCTCCAGGCCGACGACGAGGAGATCGGCCTTGGAGGAGAAGTGGTTGAAGACGGTGCGCCGGGAGACTCCAGCAAGGGTTGCGACGTCGTCCACCGTCATAGCGGAGTAACCACGCTCCCTGGTCAGGGTGAACGCGGCAGCGCGGATGGCGGCGCGGGTGCGTTGCGCATGGGTGGCGCGCAGGTCGGTTCCGGTCACACACTCATATTGCACTCAGTGCAGCCTTGCACTCAATGCAAGTTCGCGCGAGGTTCCTCACGAGGTTCTCGAACCGGGCACCGACGAGGCACCGTGCGCAGCAAGACTGGCCAAGATTTGCTGAGCGGTGTCCAAATCTGCAGCAAAGGCTCCACCCGAACTCGGATACGCAGAAAGAATCCGCATGATTCCGCGGTTTGGTCTACGGCCTGATCGGGCCACAGGCTTCTTTGCGGCAGATTTGGACACAGCATGCCCCCTCCGGCACTCGAGCAGCTCTCAGGCACTCTCGTCGACAGCGATCTCGACGAGGTTCCGATCGGGGTCGCGCGCGTAGAGGCTGCGGATAGCACCATGGGCACCTGTCCGCTCGACGGGGCCGCCTTCAAGCGTGAAGGCGCGCCTCGTAGGCGGTGATCTCGTCGACCTTGGGGCCGTAGCTGCTGGCGGGGTCGTGGCGCAGGACGAGCCAGATGTCGATGAGCGCCCAGGCGGCGGGCGGTGCGATGACGTTCTGCCCCATACACAGGATCTGGGCGTCATAGTTCTCCACCGAGCCGCGTACGGTGAGCAGGTCGTGCGCGGTCGCCGCGCGCACACCCGGCACCTTGTTGGCGGCGATGGCGGTTCCCACACCGGTCCCGCAGATGAGCACACCGCGGTCGACCCACCCTTCGGCGACCGCTCTGGCGACCCGGAAGGAGACCTCCGGGTAGGTGATGTCCGGAGCGGACAGATCGACGAGGTCGCTCACACGCCCATCCCCGACCAGTCGCTCCTCAATAGCGTCCTTCAGAAGGGCTCCGTTGTCCGGGGCACCGATGGCGATTCGCATGACCCCAGTGTCTCAGGCCACGTCATGCAAGGCGACCCCTACGAGGTTTCGTGTGATTCCAGGACTCCTGCCATCGCGGCGAAGGGCGCCGGAAGCGCCCTGGAGGCAAGATGCTCGCGGCCCTCATCGATCGTGCCATCGCCGACAAGACACAGGTCCACAATACCGGGAACGGGATGAGGCGTGCGAGCGATCGGGTCATCCTCCACACGGAGGTTAATCTCTCGGTCACCGAAGCACACCGCTGTCCGCTCCTGCCCAAAGGTAACAACCTCCAGGTCCAGAACCCACGAGCAGAAGTCGACGCTCGCGTTAATGGAGGACCGTCGGTTCGATATGGTCAATGCCGGCGATGCGCATCGGACGATTGTCCCAAACCATCCCTAGGAGCACTCGATGTCTGCAACTGTACCTTACTCCCACTCTTATTCAGTTAGACCAAAATTCGATCGAGCCTATCTCTGATCATCGATTCGATGTTGCTGTCATTGGTTCTCAACGAAAGCATGTCGGCCCCGTAGACGCTTATTATCTGCGCCTTCAACTCATCACGCGCTTGCTGCTCGGGGTTGTCTTCATGATATTCAGTTCCGTTGACCTCAATCGCAAGCAGCATTCGCTTGCTCACCTTGTGGTATATAGCAAAATCGACAGCAGACGTAGAACGAACAAATTTTTTCTGCCGCTCGTTCAATCGATCGGTATCAGGCATCAGGTCGCGGAGTCTCACCTGCGAAACCACCTCCAGAAGATCATAATCAGGATCTTTGAGAACATCCTTCAGAAGGGTCCACACAATATTCTCCGACTTATACTTGCTGCCCCCGTGAACTCGCGAAGCGAACTCGCTGAGACGCTCAGAGTACTCCTGGTAGAGTAGGTCGAAGACTGAAAGTACTCCACTTTCGGTCACCTGATCAGGATCTTGATATCTGACATAGTCGATGAGCGCTTTAATCACCTTGCTCCGAGGGACCTCGTTATGGTTGGTGACAAGAATAAACTTCTCTTTGGCTCGCGAGACCGCAACGTTGATCATTCGTGGATCGTCAACGAATCCTAGTTTCATGTGACCATTCCGAGATTCGTCAACAACCGTACTGAGAACCATCACGTTTGCTCCACGTCCTTGAAATTTATGTATAGTTTCACTCAGTGAACTGAATTCGGGAGCAGCACCTGTGCGGTTAATAGCCTCACCAAGACGGTCAGCCTGAAGCCGGTACGGGCTTGTGACACCTAACGCGTAATCACTTCCCGAATCTTCTCCTTCGAGAACGCTCCTAAAGTCTACACCGTCAACGACACCCACAAGGAGCTCCTCGACAAGGTCGATCTCACGCTGACTGTACGTACCTTTAGTAAGGGCTCGACGCAAGGTGCGCATATGATTTCCTGGAGCCGTCTTACGAACCATTAAGGCAGGCCATTGGTCGTCAGATTTTCTAGACTTCATGGAAATCAACTCGCCGTCATAGAACATCTTATTACAGAACTCGATGATCTCAGGCGTGCAGCGGTAGTGTTCGCGCAGCATTGTTCGAGGCAGTTCTTGACCGTAGAGCTCGGTGACAGACGAAAGAATGGAGTGCGCAGTAACGTCGTATGCGGGAAGCGGTGGGGAGATCGACACCGATTCCAACTTTTTATCGAAAATCGGCCCAAGCTGTTTAAGATCACCGACCACCACAACATTTCTTGCCTTACTCATAGCCAAAGCAGCGGCATGTAGATTCGTCTGAGTGGCCTCGTCAATAATCACCCAATCTAGAAGATGGCCTTCCGACAGGTTACGCCGAATCGAGTGACAGGTCGTAAGAACCACTGGGTACTCGGACAAGAACTCCGGCGTGTGCTTCCAGATCGGTTTATTATCTTCATCAAATACGAGGCGTGCACTATTCGCGTAGCGTTGCCACAGTGCTAGATCCAGAAGCGCGCGAGAAATCTCTTGGTATTTTCCCCTGATTGCCTCGGAACTACGATCGCCGACCTCGGCCCGCCAACGTCGCTCTTTCTGTCTCAGCTCTTCGATCCGCCTAGAATAAAAGGCTCTTTCTAGACCAAGGATAATATTGGCATCTCTCGTATCCAGATCTTTCGTTCTACCGTACTTGAAGTATCTGCGGATACGAGGAACAAGCCCCATGATGCCTTCAGGAGGATCCGGATGCACAGTAGTTTCAGCCAGATAGTCGAGGATACGCCCAGAACTCTTGCGCAGCAGAGGCAGCTCACTTAGATCAGGAAAGACGACACCGTCTGCTCGGCGCTCCAGATGAGCAGCTTCCAAAGAGTATTCCTCTATTTTATTGCTCACCTTTGCAAGTTCTCGACAGGAGTTCCATACCCTATGCAGCTGTTTATCTATTTGCTCAAGATTATCCGCCGCCTGCCCTCCAGCGGACCGCACGGCATCATTCACAGACACCTGGTTCAGCCAACGAACGATGCTGCTTGCTCGTGCCCCTTGATCGGCCAGGAAGGAGGTGACGTATTCTTTTTTACCCATGCGTGCTGCCACGAATCCATATCCCGCCTCATCGAGCTTGTCTTTGACATTCTCAACAGCAGCGTTACCAAAAGACACAACGCCAACCGTCGCCCCGGGGATCATGAGAATATTGGCGATGATATTGAGAATGGTCTCTGTTTTTCCAGTCCCAGGAGGGCCATCGATAACACTAACCCGATGAGAGAGTGCTCTCTCTACCGCAATCTTCTGATCCTCGTTGCTCTGAAACGGTAGAATAATTGGCAACCGAATTTCTGACGTTCGTGAGTTTAATCCCTCTATGTACGCAGACAACGCACTGTCAGGATGAACAAACTCAATCGACTCAAATGCCGGACGAGTCGGATCATCATCATCCAGCATGAATGCGGTTTCTTTCCAGTACTTAAAGACGTCAGCACCACCTCCCGCGGACGCGGACGACGCCAGTAATGTGAGGTCATCGGGACGATACAGGTGACTTTTCCCAATCACCTTGTTGTCGCGATAGAATCGAACAATTGAATACGATCCGTCGTATACATCAGTGAAAGTCGCAATTGTGAGCGGGGGATACCACACCTCCCCTTTCACTTTAATCAGCTCGGTCGATTTGAGAGAGCGAAAACCTGAAACATTCTCGAGAAGACGTGCCCTTGGATGTCGATACGGGAACGACTGACCACCATTCTTAAATTGAACTCTTACAATACCATTGTCAGGATTGACCCACTCAATGGATTCTGTTCGATCGTGTAGTGCACCTGTGTTGTTGTCGGGAACCAATACACGAATTTTAGTGCCGTCGATCATGTCTCTCTCCCAAGACGAGTTACGGGACGTCTTCACGTTAGCCGCAGCAGAAGTCTTGCAGAGCGTTCTTGACAACCGATCAGAAAGTTTGAATACGTACACAAACCTGAACAAGCATATTTGTAGGAATCACTACTTTCCTGATCGCGTTCCTCCCGTGAAGTCACTTCTTTGAGACTCAGCCACGGGGCGTCAGCTTCGCAAACATCGTTTTTCGTTCAACAACTGAAGTATATACGAAGGATTTCGCTCGGAAGAGACTCGATGAGTCGCAGCCAGATCTCGCTGGCGGTGGGGTAGGCGGGCACGGCGTGCGCAGCCGATGAACCGGGACGACCCGCAGTGATGGCGACGATGGCGGCGTGGACGAACTCACCCGCACCGGGACCGACGAAGGTGGTCCCCAGCACGGCACCGGTCTGCCGGTCGACGGCCAGCTTGGCCTCACCGTGGGCGTCACCGTGCAGAAGGGCAGCTCCGGCGGCCGAGGTGTAGCCGACCTGAGCAGTGACGACGTCCTGGCCGGGGTCGAGGGCCCGCTGTTCGATCAGGCCGCTGGAGGCGAGCTGGGGGGCGGTGAAGACAACCTGTGGGACCGGAACGTTCTCGGGTACTGGTTCGGGCTCGCAGCCGGCAGCGAGGGCGGTGATCCTCTCCCCTACGACGCGCGCGCCCGGTACTTGCCCATGTGGGTCAGCTGGGCCTCGCCGCTGGCGTCGCTGACGGCGTAAAGCCGGTCGGGCAGGCAGCCGGCCAGGACGTCGTCGGGCTCAGGCCGACGACCTTCAGCCCCATGCCGGTCAGGAGGGGGGCGACGGCCAGTGGGGACCAGGATCTCATCAGCCTCGATGGTTCGACCGGCGCAGGTGACCGTGACGGGGCCGCCGTGGACGCGACCGAGCCCGGTGTCACTGGCCTGAGGCCGCTCGGCGGCAACCACCTGGGCATCCGTGATGACGGTGATGCCACGGGCGGCGAGAGCCTTTTCGATGAATCGGGAGGTGAAGGACTCCGCAGCCGACAGGAGGCGGGGGCCGCACACCAGCATGGTGACGTCGTTGCCCAGGGAGGACATCCAGGTGGCGGCCTCACAGGCGACGACCCCACCGACGACGATGAGACGCTGCGGGATCTCCTGCACGCCGGTGGCGCAACGCGAGCCCCAGGTCTCAAGGCCCTGGAGCGGAGCAGACACGACGGGCTCCGCGCCAGTGGCGAGAATGACGGCGCGGCGGGAGACCCACTCGTCATGGCGCGCGAGCAGATCTGGCGCGGACAACTCGGAGGGGCGCAGGCCACTGAGGTTGGCCGACGCCGCGGCGACCTCAATGGGCCCGAGGAGCGCCTTGCTGGGCATGCAGGCGTAATACGAGCACTCGCCGCCCAGGAGCTCGCCCTCGACGAGGATCGCGGTCAGGTCAGTGCCCTCGGTGGTGTACTGAGCGACATTCCCCCGGCCCATCACCGATAAAAACGACATCGTAGGTGCTGGCCTGCTCAGGTACCATCTCGTTGCTTATACCACCGATGCTGCCACGCATCTCAGCCGGCCGATCGACCTGTGCGGCATGTCGAGCCTCGTACCATCTGCAGCAGGGTAATGAATGGCGTCAATCTGCGTCGAGAGACGGTCCTACGCCATATCGGCCTACCGAGCAGCCCGCCCACCACCGAGGTCGCAGCGAAGACCGGTATCATGGATGCCTTGCGGCAAGACTCGGCACACCCTTTCAGACCGTACAGGTACTACCATACTACTGTGCGGAACGTCAACATCGAACTCATCACAGATTAGTTGACTTCGCTGGACAGTGGCTCGCGGGCGCAGTTCGTTGCGGCCATCGAACTGCTGGAAGAAACAAGGACCTCGGCTCGATCGCCCGCTGGTGGACACCATCAAGGTCTCTCGTCACAAGAGCATGAAAGAACTGAGACCAGGATCAACAAGGAAATCCGAGCTTCGAATCCTATTCGTCTTCGACCCGAAACGTCAGGCAATCCTGTTGATTGCTGGAGACAAATCCGACAATTGTATCCGTTGGTACAAGCGGAACATCCCCATAGCCGACGACTTGTTCGACGAGTACTTGCAAAAGTTGAGAGGAAAGTAGCCACCATGCCCATGACGATCACAGAGCTCTTAGAAGAGCATCCGGTAGACAGAGAACAGGTTGATACCCATGAGGAGCGGATGCTTACCGATATCCGCGCGTATCGTTTGCGTGAGTTGCGCGAGCAGACTGGACTCACTCAGGCACAGTTAGCAGATCGGATTGGCGTCCGGCAGTGTCAGGTGTCAAAAATTGAGCGTGGCGACCTTGAGGAGGACTCGAAGATCGGCACTATCCGGCTATACCTGGAGGCTGTCGGAGGACATCTGTCCATCGAGTACGTGACAGACGATCAAAAAACCCAGGTGGTTTAGTCCCCAATCACACATCCCGGCGGCGCCTACAGTTCGTTCAGACCGTTAGAAGGTCGTAGGCGGTGACGGCACACACGCCTAGGAGGAGGACACAGAAGGCGGTTGTCAGCGTCGCCGCGGAGACGTTTTACCGGCAGTACGCCATCGAGGTCGACCGCGCGACACACCAGGAGAGGTGAAACAGCCTATGCCACAAAAGAAAGAACGAGTGGCCCGCCTTCTCGAAACACTGGAACGTGATGATATCCTGATCATCTCCTCATCAAAGATTCGACTCACGCTCCGACTCGCGATCTGCCTCATCTTCTTAACGATCAGTACCATGCTCATCGCCTCCCCACTTTTGAGTGGGAGCAGCCCTGCCGCAGCTCCCGCTCTCATCGTTGGCGGAATAATATCCGTGATCATCTCTGGGACGACTGCAGCAGCCACCCATCGACAGCTATCGCAGGGAATCCGACTGACACTCACGTCCGAAGAGGTAAGGCTCGAGAACAAGGACGGCGACGTCATTGAAAAAGCGAGATGGCGCGACATCGATCACTTCACTCCAATACTATCCCAATCTCCTTTGCAGATCATAAAAACCGTTTCCTACCACCTCACCGACACCGGAAGAGAACGTCGACAAGAGTTTCTTGACACTGCTCCCGCAGCCCGAAAACAGTATTTTCTTCTTTCATCATCTTGGACAAGAAGCGCCCGCTCCGTCATTTACCCCTCAGGGTTCACCATCTCGAACAGCAATATTTTCTACCTCCTCGAGAGGGCTCACTGGCGCTACCGCAGCAAGAGAGTCCAGTCACATTGAGAGTGCATGTATCGCCATAGCAAAACAACTCAGTCACATATCCCGGAGCCCGACTATGACGCAGTCGAGCATCAGTCGACGTGACGATCGTCGCACAGGCAAATACCTCATACATCACCTCTCTGGAAAATATCATGATTGCATCCCATAAGAACGCGGTTCTCCACACCAGCCCGTGACACGGAGGAACTGTTCCCACGTGAGCGCTTCCGGGTCGATGCTGCGACTCCACTCCGTATCGCGATCCGGTCGAAAATAACCGCATTCAACAGCATAGTTGACCATCCCCAGGATCTCCTGCGCATGAAGATCATCAGCAACCAACTCAGGAAAGTTATACGCCAACCCATCATACGTGAACGCATCGCGATACTCCCCCTTCAGTCCAGTAACATCTTGAAAAATTCTCACCATCTCACGCGGGGAGACAATATCACCCACAACCGGCAGCGTTTCCCCATCATACTTCTCCGGCTTACTGATGATTTCCCGCACAGCCGGACCGGTGGCCGTGACGGGATCGACGAACGGCGCCCGAAAATCTTCAGGAAGATATATGGGGAGGATGAGTGACCCACCCTCAACCCTGGGAACATAGTACTCCATCAAATTGGTGTAGAAGAATGAAAGAATCACAAAAGTGCTGGCTACAGGCAGCCCACTGATGTAGTCCGCAACCCGCGCCTTGTCGGTGAAGTGAGGAGCGAATATCCTCCCACCTGTGATCTTATCGACGTTCTCAAGCGTACTGAACACAATGTGCTCGACCCCCGCTCTCACTGCAGCATCGGCGATTCGGCACCCTAACTCGTATTCGCGCGATCCCTTCGGAGGGGTAGGAGGAGTGACCAAGAAGGCGGCGCGAGCGCCAGAAAAGGCGTCAATCCACTCGTCATCGCTCCCCAACGAAAGCGAACCCGTCACCAATTCAGCGCCCTGACGCTCAAGACTTTTCGCCATCTGCGACGCAGGATCCCGAGTCATCGCTCGCACCCTATAGTCTCCGCCACGCAGCAAGGACCTCACGACACTGCGCCCCTGCTTGCTGGTTGCGCCGACAACGGCAATAACTGGAGTGTCCAACATGTTACGCTCTCTTCCATGAATCATAACGAACACCGGCTGATACAGGACAGCGTCACAGGCGCGAGACTGCCACGTCAAGAACTATCTTCTTAGATAGTCCCACACAACACGGAGGCCTGAACACATGAAGACCGAATGCATCAGCGAGTTTGTCAGCTTCAACGACAAGACCTACCCTTGCCCGATCAGCGTGGCCATGAATCTTGTTGGAGGGAAATGGAAGTCGGTCATCATTTATCACCTGCAATATGAGCCGAAGCGCTTCAACGAACTACGGAACGACCTCGTTTCAGCGACCGACACGACACTCACCCTCCAGCTCAAGCAACTAGAAGTAGACGGCCTCGTATCGCGCCAAGTATTTGGCGATAAACCGCCCCTGAAAACGGTTTACTCACTCACAGAATTCGGTCGAACTTTTTTGCCTGTCTTACAGGCTCTGACGCAGTGGGGAAACCAAGTGGTGGCGGAGCGAGGTCAATTCGTGTAGACGCATGCACGTTTCTCACAACAGACCGTGAGAGACTCGTAATCTCAAGCACCGCTCTCCATATGAAGTGTGTGCACAGAGTCGTTCGCGGAAACGACGATCCCACGGGGGAAAAACTCAACGTGCGGCAGATTATGCGCGCCGCCGACGACTCGCCCGACTTTGCAGAATCGCAACCATCCGTTACCTTATCGTGAGACGTCTGACATCTGTCGTCGCCACTCCCCCGGCGCAGGCAAGGCTGCCTCGCCTTCCCGAACGGATCACGTATGACATCGAAGAATCCCTCCTCCCTGGGGCGCCTGTCCGCCTTCCTGGGATCCCTGGCCCTGGCCGTCACCGGCATGATCGCCGTCGCGCCCCCGGCGCATGCCACTCCCACGGCCGACGGCCTGATGGATATCGTCATCACTCAGGTGGACGCCCCCGAGGACGGCCTCTACGCCGTCGGCGACGTCATGACCTTCAACATCACCCTGACCAACACCAGCGGTGAGGCCCACTCCTTCGCCCCGGCCTCGACGAACCTGTCCGGGAACGTCACCAAGTGCCGGTGGCGCAACGTCCCGGCCGGAGCGACCAAGACGGACTGCGCCGGCCTGGCCACGCACACGGTGACCGCCGAGGACCTCAAGGCCGGCGGCTTCACCCCGCAGATCGCCTACGAGGTCAAGGCCGTGGAGTACACCGGTCAGGCGCTCAACACCCCGGAGACGATCAGCGGCGCGGCGAGCCCGGTCAAGTCCGCCTCGCTGCGGGTCGAGTCCTTCACGCCGTCGTCGAGCCAGGAGACCTACAAGCTGGGCGACACCGCCAGCTACACGGTGCGCATCCGCTCGGTGTCGGACAAGACGATCAACGTCGCCGCTACCGGCTCCTCCTTCGACGACCTGGCCCGCCAGTGCCACTGGGCGGGCCTCAGGCCGGGCAAGGGCGCTGTCTACAACTGCAAGCCGCTCACCCACACGATCACGCAGGCCGACGTCGACGCCGGCCGGTGGACACCGTCAATCACCCTGACGGCGAGCGGCACCGACGGCGCCGTCCTCCAGACGCTCACCGCCACGGGCAACCCGATCAGCGTCGTCGGCCAGCACCCGCAGGCCGAGCCAGCCCCGGCCCCCGACGCGATCACCGAGCTGCCCGCCTCGATGAGCGAGGCCCAGCACCTGGCCGGCAATACGGCCACCGACAACTACCGCATCCCGGCGATCACCACCGCCCCCAACGGGGACCTGCTGGTCTCCTACGACGAGCGGCCGAAGGACAACGGCAACGGCGGCAGTGACGCCCCCAACCCGAACCACATCGTCCAGCGTCGTTCCACCGACGGCGGCAAGACCTGGTCGGCACCGACCTACATCCACCAGGGCACGGAGACCGGCAAGAAGGTCGGCTACTCCGACCCGAGCTATGTCGTCGACCACCAGACGGGAACGATCTTCAACTTCCACGTCAAGTCCTACGACCAGGGCTGGGGCGGCTCAAAGGCCGGCACCGACCCCGAGAACCGGAGCATCATCCAGGCCGAGGTGTCGACCTCCACCGACAACGGCTGGACCTGGACGCACCGCACCATCACCGCGGACATCACGAAGGACAACCCCTGGACCGCGCGCTTCGCGGCCTCGGGCCAGGGCATCCAGATCCAGCACGGCGCTCACGCCGGGCGCCTGGTGCAGCAGTACACGATCAGGACCGCCGACGGCACGGTACAGGCGGTCTCCGTCTACTCCGACGACCACGGGAAGACCTGGCAGGCCGGCACGCCGACCGGCACCGGCATGGATGAGAACAAGGTCGTCGAGCTCTCCGACGGCTCCCTCATGCTCAACTCGCGCGCCTCGGACGGCTCCGGCTTCCGCAAGGTGGCCAGGTCCACCGACGGCGGGCAGACCTGGAGCGAGCCGGCCAGCGACAAGAACCTGCCCGACTCGGTGGACAACGCCCAGATCATCAGGGTCTTCCCGAACGCCGACCCGAGCGACCCGCGCGCCAAGGTGCTGCTGCTGAGCCACTCGCCGAACCCGAAGCCGTGGTCGCGCGACCGCGGCACCATCTCGATGTCCTGCGACGACGGCGCCTCCTGGGTGACCGGGAAGGTTTTCAACGAGAAGTTCGTCGGTTACACGACGATCGCGGTGCAGTCCGACGGCAGCATCGGGCTGCTCAGTGAGGACGCCAGTGACGGCGCGAGCTACGGCGGCATCTGGTACCGCAACTTCACGATGAACTGGCTCGGCGAGCAGTGCGGCCAGAAGCAGCCGGAGCCAAGCCCGACGCCGTCGCCATCGGCGGCCCCGAGCGCTGCTCCGACAACGGCGCCGAGCAGCCAGCCGTTCCCCGAGCCGA
>ERZ772926.1248-NODE-1248-length-12520-cov-9.534938_pt1 | contig 12520 bp, 13 predicted proteins | sample MGYA00511136_ERZ772926 | MGnify/ENA primary metagenome ERZ772926 (study PRJEB29015, sample SAMEA2737917) | human oral metagenome | biome: human oral; feature: human-associated habitat; material: dental | place: China | collected 2153 ... | reverse complement strand
AGCCTATGGCGGTAAAAATAATACCTATTTTCTTTGTTATATGTGAGCCGTACAGTTTGATATACGCCCCTAGCGAATAGAATACGATAAATGAAAAGATATGTTTAAATCCAAAGGTAGTATGCGGTACATTAGGCCACAAATTCAGCACCGTCGGTATTAAGAACCAAATTACCGTGGAAGCCACTAGGAGCATAACGTAGTATGTATGCTGTAGCCAATGAAGTACTCGATTAATAATAGGCGTTAGTAAATAGAGGACTAAAAAGTTCTGAGCGAACCAACTCATGGCACCAATGGGCAATAAAGCGAGCATCATATTCCTTGACGTCACCGTATCGAGTCCTAAACCCATAGCCACGCCAAGCATAGCAATGCTGTAAAGCCATATTTGCCCTACTAACTTGGCAAACTTGTGTAGCTTAAAACTACTAGAAACCATAAAATAGCCTGTTATCATAACAAAGGCGACTACACCAGCCTTACCTCCAAGTCCAAATACTTGGAGAAACACCTTATTAAACGTTAAATCTGGCGTAAAGGGGAAACAACCGTGCACGCTGAAATGGTGCATAATAATTAGTATCATCGAAATGATACGCAACAATTCAATATTGCTCGCTCTCATTCTCTATACCTCATATTCTTCCTCTCAAACTATATAAATACTACGCCAACTAGTAACTACCTAGATGACTTGTATACATCATAAAATACATGAAATATATGAGAATGTTGTGACAATTTTTACACATAAAAAAGACAGCTGATTATACACCAGCTGTCTTTTTATTAAGCTATAGTTATTACGATAATAATTAATGTACAAAAAATTAGCATTTTGTACATCAATCTACTATTTAGAAAAGTGATGTTCAAAAATCCTTCTTTTTGAACATTGATTCACTAAGGTTTGTTATTTATCAATACAATATATATCCTCTTTGAACAAGTGAATCCCTATTTAAATTATACTCATACTACATACATATTAGAAAAGTAATCTAATCAACTAATAGTTTTTGGCAATCGTATTTTCATTTTCCTACTACTTATAATCTCCTCTATTATTAATTTCTTGATAACAGCACATTTTTTTATCGTATCAAAAATTGTAGCAAACATAATGCCTGTACATATACAACTTAATATAAGAAAGAATAAGTCCATAAGAATGGAGTGTTCAAAATGACTCCAATACGCTAGTCCTATTATCCCAACAAATAAAATACCATAAAATCCAATAGATTTGAACTTAGAAATACTTAAAAGCATAGTTAAAACAAAACCTACTATACTACAACCTAACAATACTATTATAGTAATTATTATAAATTGGCTATAAGCAAAAATAATACTTTCACTAGCACCTTCCTTCAGGACTTCTATTGCCAAATTTGATCCTATACTTACTATAAGGGCTAAAATAGCACCTATAGAAATAGTTCCCCATATAAACATGTATCGACTCTCAAAATCACTTACTAATAATTCATGTATAATTTGTAACTCTGAATTAGATTTATCCATTAATTTATGTTTTATATATGAACGATACTGTGTATATAAATCAGTTGTCATAGAATACCAAATAAATGTTAAGAATTGAATTATTCTACTCATAAGCCTACCATTTATATAATATATTATTTAATTTTTATTAGCTTTCCAATCATTTACAAGCTTCATAGCTTCTTTCTCATCAACACGATAACTTTCTGATTTACCATATGACAAAACAAAAGAGGCCAATTTAATCTGATCTTCTAATTTAAACATAACCAAATCTTCTTTACTAATCTCTTTAATTTTCTCATAAACTATATCTACGGAAATATAATTTGAAACTTTATCTAATGAATAATACCATCCAACATCATTCTCACTTGTCCACTTACTTGCAATAGCACATATAAACTTAAGTATATTATTGTCCACTTTCAATATATTGTCTAAATAAGTTCTTGCTCTATCTTTATCTAGACACTCCCATAAATAGAAAGCCATATGAAAATCTCTTATATCAATAATTACTTCAGATTGAGTAATCTCATTAATTTTTGAAACATAAATTGGCTCTATATCAATTAAATGCTGTAAAGTAATAAGTTGTTTCTCTATAGGTTCCTCTTTTCCTGCGAGCCTTCCATGAGATAATTATATTCTATTGATAAAAGAAGCCAATGTTCCTAATTGCTCTTTATTTATATTTTCTAGTACATTTTTAATCAAATTATATCGTTCATTTTCATCATTAATCTTACTCATAATATCATAAACAAGAAATTCTGCTTTAGTATATGCTGATAACATAAAAAATTGACTATTATGAGAAAATTTATGTAATACATTCAAAATGACAGATGATAATAAACCTAAACGCTTTTCAGGAATGGTATCAACTAATGACTTTAATTCATCTATAAAATATTCAATATTCCCATTATTATTAATTTTAGTGATTATATCGATTAAATCATCTAAAGGTAATATATTTATATAAGTATTAATAATATATCTTGAAACGGGAATTCCACCCAAGTCAAACATAAAATATGAATCAAATCGTTCTTTTTGTGCTACTCTCATCGTCTCTCTTATATTCGATTCTGTATATTTATAATCACATTCATCTATATCATTTGCAAATACAGGAAATAAAGTAGAGAGGAATTTTATTCCTATATCCGTATTTATACCTAATTTTTTAAGTTCCTCACATATTGATGTACGATAATCACTTTTATTCCTATATAAAGCTGAAAAACTATGAAAATATGTACTACATAGCAAATCCTTATTTCTACTAATCCACTGATATAATTGAGGTTCTAACACCTCTATAGTAGTAAGAGCTACCATATCTTCTATAGCAGTTTCTTCATATAGTATTTTATATCTAAATTGAAATGTATTTATAACTCGATTTACATCTCTTAATGTCTTAATATAAGGTTCTATACAATTTACAAACACTTCACTCCAATAAGATTTATCAATTTTTGGGTTATCAGAAATAGTTTTAACTATATCCTCAAGATTTGTTAAAAGTATCTCTCGTAATTTTGGCTTCATAAGTGCTGGTATTTCAAATGGAATCTGTACAATTTTTTCTAAATATTCTGCACCATCAATATTATGTACACTTTCTAAAGCTCTACATACAACCTCTCTGTCCATAGATAGTACATATATTATATTAGGAAAATTACCAACTTGCTTAACTAATTGAAAGATATCTCTAATTTGTTTATTGGTTAAGCGATCAATATCATCTATAATCACAACAATTTTTTGTTTACTTTTAATAAGTACTCTTTCTAAATTTGCCTTTACCTTATCTAAATCATTATCTTCTAATATCTTTCCTCTAATATATCTATATAAACATTTTAAAGGGTACTTTAACATTATAATCCAATTCTGACTTGATACAATCGATGTATATAATAATAAATTTAAGGCACCAGAATACTGATCTATAGCCCTTACTATCTGTTTCATGTTTTCTTTATTACTATGAAGTTTTAACTTAATTCTCAAGTCCTCAAAGAATATACCTATAAGATTATCTTTATCTGAATAATTCCAAGGAGAAAAATTTACAATAATAGGACTATCATCATCATTGTCAGATAAACAGTTTATTTCATTGACAACCATATTCAAAATAGATGTCTTACCAGTTCCCCATTTACCAAATACGCCTAACACTAATCCATCTTTTCCATCATATTTATATATCGCTTCCCCTAATTGTTTGGAGAATGTTACTCGCCCCAGTAAATCCTGTTCCAAAGATTCAATTGCTTTATCCGAATTGTAATTCATATTTTCCCCCTACGAAAAATTACAAACTCCACATCATACAATTATAATGACTTACACAATATCGTCATATAATCCCAGTTTATAATTGATTACCTATTATTCATATTATAGCACTTATAATCGAAGTCACCCGTAAAGTGAATCTTTTGCTCGTGTATATTTTTCTAAATAGAATCTCATTTAGATTTATCATCTATATATGATATCCTTTGGTCTCCAGATACCTATTTCCATATTTATATTTTAAATTTGCATGTTTATCGAAAATCATCAATGAGCTTTTCCCTTTGAGATAACCAACTATTTGGGTCACACTGTATTTTGGTGGTATCTCTACAAGCATATGTATATGATCAGGACAACATTCTGCTTCGATTATTTGTATTCCTTTCCTTTCACACAGAAGCCTTAATATTTTCCCTATGTCTACTCTTATCTTTCCGTAAACGACTTTTCTTCTGTACTTTGGTGCAAACACTATGTGATACTTACAATTCCACGATGTATGTGATAAACTATTCTTATCCATTTTGGATTACCTCCTTGTTTTGATATGCGGTTGGTGACCACATTTATCTTAACATAGGAGGTATCTTTTCGCTAAAGCCATTTAATCTCACCGGCATAGCCGGTGGTTTATTATTCATCTCACATTCGTTCGATGAATCGCTGCTAAAGCAATACAATGAAAAAAGCTCAGACAGCTATGTATTTAAACATCAGCCGCTGAGCTTATTTTTATTTAACCAAAATTCTTGAAGGTTCCTCCATTTTCATAACTGACAACATCAAAGTTCTCGCTATTTGGCAATTATGTTTATAAAATACCTCCCTTACTGAATGTCGAGAATAAATAGTACTTCTACAATTTTTTGTCACAGTAGTACTATTTATCAAAATTTTATTAAGGAGTATGACCACCTCCACGCCATTCACCTGTTAATAACCAAATTTCATAAAAGTACAACCATTCCTGAGTCCAAGGAATTATCGTATCAATTATACGAAGAGAATAATTAAACTCATAAGGCATATTTAGACATAATTGCACTTCTTGTTTTATTTCATCTTTATGATACTTATGAGGAAAATCCGTTTTTTCTATCCCTTCAATATGGTTTCCATACAAAAATACTTTGGGGTTATTTCCACTTTCACATATTATCTTAATCTTATAAAGACGAGATAATGCTGTTGGTTTAATTTCACCATACCAAATCAATCGATTATTCTTAACATATATTTTTGATTCGGGATACTTAGATTTCAATAATAATCCTTGTACGGATAAAGTTAATTTATTGTTCCTATAATACTTATTTGCCAAAGAAGGTATGTCCTTTCACTTGTGATGCTTTAGATGTTACTTTTGTTATTAATCCGCTTGTTAAACCAACCGAATACAGCGTTCCTTTTTTTCTTGCACTTAACATATCATCGGCATAACTACGAAAAGCTCTACTAACCGGAGCTTCACCTAGTGATTCTTTAAATATTTCACCAAGCGAATCAATACCTACCGCAGCTAATGGATTGCTGATAAGGTCTTCTTTTGCTTTGCATAACCATTTGTAAAAATTGTCTTTTCTTTTCGGATATAATTCCCACTTATCAGCAAAATTTTCCTCTTCCATCACAGGATTTTTAACCCAATATACTCCATCCTTTATCTCAATATATTCATGCATATGATTTAATATGGTGCATAAAGCTTCATAAACATCTTTTTCTCCGTTATATGCTTTTGCCGCTAGGGTGGTTATGATTATAGAAATTGGTGCATTATCGTCATTATTTTTAAAATAGATGTCTCGATGCCTTTTCAAGAGCTGAATTGCTATTTGCAACGGTGTTTTAACCCTATATGTAGGAACATTTTCAATTTCTAATTTATTTTCAGCCGCAAATGCTCTTTTCTCTTCTTTTAAAACATCTGCCATACGTGATTCAAACCATTTTCGATATCCATATGGGTTACCGTATCGATCCTCATAACAATATGCTGATATCTTATGTGTTAAACGAATATCCGTTAAATATGGCTCTATATAATTTGATTTCGGAACACACGGAAGAATATCCATATGAAATTCATCATATTGCATTTTCCAACAACGTTTACCTTCACCCTCCTCTGTAATTTTTTTACGATAAGTTTCATTTTCTTTTAACCTATTACCCACAATGTTTTTAATTACTTTTGCCTCTAGTTTTTGTCCATTTTCTAATAAGCAAACTAAATCTATGTCATAATCATCTTTATCAGAAACAGGTTTGTTAGTAGTTCCTAAATTCATCGAACCTTGTGGAGTAATACGGACATCATATTCAATCCCATCACCAAGCCATGTTCCAACAGCTTCATAACTTTTTGTAGCTTTATCTAACATAGTTGCGGTTATACTAATTTCTTTAACAATCTTAGTTAAAATCAAATTCAATTGTTGTTCTTTCTCATTCATCACATTTTCCCCCAATCGTTATAGTTTCAAAAAAACCATCGCATTCATCAAAAATATATATTTTAGGAAACGCTTCAGGCATATACCTTCTTCCAATTTCAAAAGCTGCTGAAACAGGAACAGCCGGAAATAACTTAATTTCCAAACATCCATCTACATTTTTGATTTGATCACAGACAGCCTGATATTTCTGCCAAAAAGCTTTCAAGTCTAGCATACTTCTAATGCAATCTACACCTGTTCGTTCTGCTTTAATGATATGAATAGTATCTACATCAATGACATTTGTTATTCTTGAAATATCTATTTCTGCCGTTAAAGATACTATTAATGCTACTTCACAACCTTGTTTTAACGATATTTTTTCTACTTTGAACTCATTCGTCAATTCCTTTGATTGCCATATCCATGTATCAGGCATTCTTGTTTTTTGAAAAATATCTATTTTCCTTTTATCTCCTAATAAATTTCCCAACTTAATTATTAAAGGTATCGGTGCTATAGGAAAAATTGATAACTGTAAATCGTGTGTATATCTATAAATTGATTCTATCTGATGCTCTACTTGATACTTTAATTCTCTTTCGATACTTGTCCAATAACTAGATCTTCTATAATTTTCAAAGTTTTGTACCCTTATGATTGTTCCATGACTTGAAGCCGGATTGTTACATTCAGAACGAATTGCTTCAACAGCCTGTTTATAATTAACCTTCACATCTGTTATATTTTTAATTGGACTTTCAAAAATTATTATTTCTGACTTAGGATAATCCATACCATCCAATATATATTCGATTTTTTGTTCTTGCTGATTTTTCATGTTTTTTAGTTTTTGAACTGTGTACTGTTTAGGATTATCATCTATAAGTTTATGGTGTTCTTGGCACATTAACATCAAATTTTCAATCTTATTTGATAATTCATAAGAATCTTTATTGCCACGTGGTCCATCTGGTGATGAAGCAACAATATGTGCTATGTTAGAATTATTAACTTCACTTAAAGTAACTCCATCCACAAATAGTTTTTTATTACAACCTTCAAATTGACATCTTCCTCCCGCATTGGCACAAAGCATAAGTTTAGTTAATTGCGAAGGATCTTTTCCTCTATTAGTTGATAATTTTTTATTTTTTGCCATTCAACTCCCCCTTTCATTGGCACTCAATCGTTCCGATCGCTAATAAAATAAGTATAGCATATCTTTTAGTCTTTTTCAACTATTAGTGCTGTTTACTCGTATTTTCTACGAGCAATTGAGTTAAATGTATTTACTTTTACTTTTTTTTATGCTATTGTTAACGTGGAGGTTAGCGTTATGTTTGAATATATAAAACTCAAAAACTTCAAATCCTTTAGTGATATTGAATTTAATATGTTAGATAGACGAAATAATCCCAAAAAACTAATACTTATTTATGGGGAAAATGGGATAGGAAAATCTAATATTGCTTCGGCTTTTTTTACTTTGTCCGAAACTCTAAGAACAATGGATGTCAGAGATTTAATGGAATCGCTTCTTTCTGACGAAAACAGTTTAAATAACAAAGAAGAATTCAAAAAATATTTACGTTCCAGATATAAAGATATAGAAACTATCATCAAAGAAAACAAAACCGTTTCTTCAGAAGAACCTATGCTTTTGGAATTTGGCTTTAACATCAACGGGAAAAGAGGAAGATATTTATTAGAAACAAATAATACTCAAATAATTCAAGAAAAACTTGAATTTATATTAACAAAAAAAAGAGGCATTTATTTTGATATTTCTGAAAATAAATCCTCTATCAACGAAAAAATATTTTTAGATAAAAACACCTACACAGAAATTAAAACATCTTGTCTAAAATTTTGGGGAAAGCATTCTTTTCTTTCTATCCTTTTTCACGAAGTAAACGATAAATCCGATAAATTTATTCGTGATCAAATTTCAGATAATTTCGATGATTTCTTGAAGTTTATCTCAAGAATTTCTTGCAAAATTAAATTTGGTAGTCGTCAAGAACGCGGAATCATTGGTCTTCCAAAAGAAATTCTTGGGGAATACGAAAGTGGTTCTATTCCAGTTTCTGATGAAGATATTTTAGATAAGACTGAAAAAATGCTTACTGATTTTTTTACTCTTACAAATCGAGATATAAAGAAAGCATTTTATAAGAAAAATATTGCAGATGAAGAAATTAATTATTCATTGATACTTTCTAAGAAAATTGCTGGTAAAATTCGTGATATCGATTTTTCCTTAGAATCTACGGGTACACAATCAATTATCCAGCAACTCCCTTTTATGCTTGTTGCAGTAAAAGGTTCAGTTGCTATTATTGATGAATTTGACACCGGTATTCATGATTTGTTAGTTAAAAGCTTAATTACTTCATTAAATAATGATATCAATGGTCAATTAATTTTAACTACTCATAATACTCTATTAATGGAATCGGATATACCAAAAGATAGCATTTATGTAATAAACGAACTATCATCCAACGATAAAGAAATACAATGTATTTTACACTACAATAACAAAATCAGCGATAAGAATAATGTAAGAAATCAATATTTGCTTGGTAAATACTCTGGGATTCCTGAAAACAATTTAATTGATTTTCATGCATTGTTAGACGAGATAAAATAAAAATAGGTAGCAATTTTTTCTTCACAATCACATATCCACCATACTATTCCTTGATATTCTATTAATTTTACAAATTAATAAGCTGTTGCTTTAATGGAAATAACCGTTAAGGTGACAGCTTTTTTTAGACTTAATGTTCTAGTTAACATAACAAAGTCATTAACTATATGTTACTTATTTCCCGTTGTCAAATATACAACAATTCTTATAATATAAAGCGAGGTGATGAAATGAACGAAAATGATTTTTTAAAGAAGTTTGGACAAAGAATTAAAGAGTTAAGAATAGAAACTGGATTAAGCCAAGAAAAGTTCGCCTTAAAAATAGAAATGGACAGAACATATTTTTCTTCCGTTGAAGCTGGAAGAAGAAATATTTCCATTTGCAATATAAAAAAATTATAGACGGTCTTGGAATTTCATTATCCGATTTTTTCGAAAATATTAATTAGTCAGGAGGTATATTATGGCACAAGATGAAAAAATATGGCATCCTAGATTTATACAATACATAAAAAAAATTATAAATCACCCCAACTACAAGGGGTTGCCTATAAAAAAGAACGGCAATATTCCAAAATCTGATTTTTCTTTGCCAACCTATAGAAATGCCATACGCAGAGTTTCTTCCCATATATTCCGGAGCAAAAATCTGTAGTATTGCCGCCCCTGATATCGCTATGATAAGAATGATAAACAGTACCCGCAAAAAAAGATTCATTTTTTTCTGATGCATTGACTGTTCTTTATTCATTCCTTTGCTCCCTCTACTAAGACCTTGCTGATAAAATGTATTTTTCCGTTTTTTGCCCCAAGCAACTTCTCAAGCATATCGATATACACCTCTAAATCTTTGTCACTGAAATTACCATAATCAAACATATGTTGACTTATAACAAGAAGCATTTTCACTCGCTCTTCAATATAATTACACTCAAATATCCCCTGTGCTATTCCTTCTTTAACAATCTCTGCCAGAATCGGTACTGCCACCTCTACAATTTTCTTGCAAATTTTATCATGCATAATATTTTCTTTTCTTTCCAAAACATCAGTGATAACCGTTTCCTCTTTATCAGGACGAAAGGCATTCACAACCGAAACCAACTTTTCCGGTATCGAAAGCTGTGCCGCAAGAATCTCTTTGGCTACTGTGCTCTCTTTCTCTATCATCATTTCAATAACCGCTTCTAGTGTTGCCTTTTTAGGTTATTTATTGAGTTCTATATATTTATCATTTGCTACTAATAGTTTTTGGTAATACTGATCATAGCTCTTGCTAAACTTTCTGATAAATGGAATAGCTGTTGTCTTTCAGCGGTGCATCCCCATCACCGTAGTTCATGTTTATATCAAGGGGATTCAGGTAATCCTTTGACTTACTGCTTACCTTAATGACTTCTCCCTTAAACTGCCTTACGAGGTTTCCATACTCTCCTTCCGGATCGCAGATAATCACATCATCATCTGTTACTAAAATCGCATTTGCCATTTCTCTTTTGGCACTAAAGGATTTACCGCTGCCCGGAGTTCCGAGGATTAGACCGTTTGGGTTCTTTAATTTCTTTCTATCTGCCATAATCAGGTTATGGCTTAGGGCATTTAGTCCGTAGTACAGACTGTTACTTGAATTGATAAAAAGCTCCTCTGTGGTAAATGGCATAAATACTGCCGTTGATGAGCTTGTCAATCCTCTATCTATCTCAATCTTATTTACACCAAGAGGCAGCACGCTCACTAAACCTTGTTCCTGAGAATGGTCAAGTCTTTTCAGCTTACAGTTATGCTTGTTTGCAATAGAGCTTATCTGAGCAATGGTATTATCGAGCTTTTGCACTGTCCTTGCAAAATTCATAAAGACGATACTTACTACAAACATTCTCTCATCTCTTGTTTGCAAATCTTTTAGTAGGCTCTTTACATCCTCACCATAGGTAATTAAGTCCGATGGAAGAATGTCCATATCATAACCGCTTCTTACCGCCTTCTTATTTTCCTCAATCTTCATCTTATCAATATCAGTGTTTTTTCGTTTTACCATCTTAATGGCTTCCGATTGGTCGATTGCCCTAATGTGAAAGGAAATATTGATGTTATCGTCAATATCCAAAAACTCGGATAACATCCTATCTGAAAGCTCACTGGCAAGGATTTGAAAATGACTTGTTGCTCCAATGAATTTGCCAAACTTAAAGTATCTACTCGGTGTAAAGTTAAACTCATCAGGCACAATATATGTCTTTGTGCTTTCTCTTTTCTTTAGGTCTTTGTAGGAAAATTCAAAGGTCTTATTCGGATTTAAAACATCATGAAGTATCTTTAGCCTTTCTTCTCCGTTTAGGCTTTCTGCTCTCACACCCATGCTCTTTAGATTAGATAATATATCTATCTCCAGTCTTTCAAGTTTTGATGTTGCCTGTTCTAAATTATCCGCTTCCACTGTAAAGGTTACATACTTTGATTTTTTAAGTCCGTTATTTCCCTTTACAATCTGGCTTTTAAGCATCTCTCTAAATTCAAAGCGTATATCGTCGAAACCGTCCTTTTTATCCGGTATCTGAATTGCCGACTTCATTTCTTCGTTTCGTCCGAGCTGATTGATATATGAAAACTCAATGCTGATACTTGGATCAAAAGAGTTTAGGAAGTTTGCAAACTGATTAAAAATCAAGTCCCTATCTTCATCTAAGGCAAGCTGATAGTTAATGTCCTGAAAGGCTATACTTTTACTGAAGTGCCTTTCATCAAGCTGGCATATTCCGCTTTTTAAAAGCCTTAGATAGGGAATGGTATCTTCTACCGTATATCTTTTCGGTTCTTTCTTAAAGATAAGGTCAAGGATTCCTCCCTTATCTTTTTTTGACTTGCAATTACTTTTCTTTAAGTCCCGCTTTTGACTTCTCAATGCCTTTTCGTTTTGCATGAGTTTTATTTGCTGAATTTTTCTTTTCTTGTTCAAGGTAAACCTCCTTTCTCACTCTCTTTTTTGGCTGATAAAACTTATGAAGGTAGATGTGCTTAAAATATTTCTCAAAGGTCAGTCCGTCCTTTTCAAATAGTGTGATGAAAAAGATAGGAAGCGTGGACACGATAAGGAATATGACAGCTATGTCATTTGGCACAAACTTCCTCATAAATAAATAGACTGGTATTCCAACCAGTCCTGCAAGTGTGAAGCCTATGAGCTGCCTTTTCGTTAGGTTAAAAGCAACCTTTGTCTTTACCCTATTTAAGTCTTTAGGGATTGGTACATATGCCATATCTTACCTCCCATCTTCTTTACCCTTTGACAGCTCCTCAAAGTGTTCATATACAGAGCCGATTTCTTCCTGAATAGTCGCAAGCTGTTCGTCTGTGTTCTTGTTATATCTTTGCTGCATTAGGTAAAAATCGTTATGGCAGCGGTCAATGTCCTCTGTTTTTTCTTCCAATTCTTCCACCTTATTATGAAGCCTGATCCTATCAATTATCGCCATAATACCAGCTCCAATTACTACTGCTGTAAATATTGTTTTTCTTTTATCCATACTATCTTTCCTTTCTTTTAGTGTGCATTTAATACGCTTTTGGCCAGTGTTCCGCTCTTTAGC